>Ga0138256_10000065_pt1 | contig 130289 bp, 102 predicted proteins | sample KNB2016incub_MG_FD_105486 | JGI IMG/M metagenome (GOLD analysis project Ga0138256, IMG submission 105486) | Active sludge microbial communities from wastewater in Klosterneuburg, Austria - KNB2014incub_MG | ecosystem: Engineered > WWTP > Activated sludge > Unclassified | place: Austria... | reverse complement strand
TCCCGTGTCAGCATTGCGGGCCGTAATACTAGCATTCGGCACCTGTGCCCCACCCGGATCCGTCACACTCCCCACGATCGTCGCCGTCGTACTCTGTGCCGCTACCGTTAATGGGATCGCGAACAGAACCGCGAGGAACATAAATATCCCCAAGCTCTGCTTCAATCCATCCGCCTTTTCTCTCAACCTCATAAATCGGCTTTTCTCTTTCATCTCTTTTCTTTCTCCTTCTAAGCTATAAGGGTTCGCAATCCTGATCATTTTTAGCCCCGCCTTGATAAAACTCCAGGAACCAGATCTCTCTTTCTAAGCGACTTTTGGTGCGGCGAAGGCCGGTGCGGTTACGAGTGCCGCGGCTCCGCGCAGACGTGGATATTCGCTCGCAGGAACGATCGCGATCGATACGCGGCCCAGGTCAGTTGTCAACGTTCTCTCTTTGATCGCATCGCGAACCTGCTGCTCGATCAGATCCCAGGCTTCCGTTATCTCTCCGCCAATATAGACCCGCGAAGGGTCGACCGCGTTTATGATCGACGCTATGCCCAGGCCTAAATAGCGGGCGGTCGAACTAAGCGCCGTCAGGGCCTTGCCGTCATTGCCGCGAGCACGGAGTATCAGATCTTCGATCGTGAAATCCGCTATGTTCATATCTTGCGGGCCGCGCGTTGTGACATTGCGGCCGAAATAACGTGAAAGCGTCGCAGGATTTGAAATGTATGCTTCCCAGCAGCCGTTAGCTCCGCAGGAACATTTAGGCCCGTCGATGCTTAGCGGTACGTGGCCGAATTCACCCGCCGTATTATGCTTGCCTCGAACCACCTCGCCGTTTATGACCACTCCGACGCCGACACCATCCGATACGCTTACAAAAACAATGTCATTGAGTGCCGAGCCGTCACTTTGCGGGGTCCATATTTGAGAAAGGGCACAGGCTTTGCCGGAGTTTTCCAGATGCACCTCGATCCCGTTGAATTCCTTCTGGAGCGGTTGCAGCAGATTTACATTTCTCCAGCGCAAAGTAGGGGCGTGCAGAACAATGCCATCGGTTCGGTCGAGCAGGCCGGGAATAACTATCCCCATTCCGCTGCATGTTGCGTCCGCAGCAATAGTCTTTAAAGCCTTGCGAACCTCCGAACCGAGCGACTCGATGAACTTGTCGGGCTCAAGAGCCGTGGCAAAACTGACGATCTCGCCAAGCTGTCGGCCGATCGAGTCGGTGATCATCATGTACGTCCGCGAAGCCCGCACGTCAACGGCGACCGCGCAGCTTTTCTGAGAATTCAGATAAAGGAAAGTCGGCTTGCGGCCGCGAACCTTCTGCTCGCGCTGTGCTCCTTCTCGGACGAGATTCTCCTCGAGCAGTTCGTTAACCAGGAATGTGATATTCGCCCGATTCGTATCCATCAGACGAGCAAGGTCGGCTCGCGAAACCGGTTGATGGGTTCGTATCAAGGTCAGAGCGATCTGCTTGTTTATACCACGCGACGTGCCCCGGGTAGCGAGTGTGAATTCACGTGGATTGATCTTACGCATATTGTTAAATGACTTAACAAAAAATCTAAAGAGAAGTTCCAACGAAAGCAGGAAATACAGATATCCGCTCAAATCATTGGGTTGTGCAGGCCCGGTCTTAAGATAAAGTTACGTTTTATCGGAATTTGTTAGAACATTTGACATATTACACCCAAAAAGTTTTTCGTCAAGACAGAAACGACAAAAAATGCGGAAAAATCAATAAATGTCGGGGAAAATTGGCGGCTGGAGGGAAATATGTCAGGTTAATCGGTTATCTCCAAGTTCGCCGAATCACTAGAGAAGCCGACGCATAGATCCGATAGTGGAGGAGTGAACTTTGAAATATCTCGCGATTGGTAAGACCAATTTAGATGATGTTCCTATTGCGGAACAACTGGTTGCGAGTCGATCTACAGGAAATCGATCAATGCGTGAAGTTATCAAAAACGATTGTTCCAGCTTATTCGCTTACGACGAAAATATGCGTGGAAGTGGATCAGATCTTTGCCATAGATCAAAAAAATAGGCGGGAAAACCGTGCGAACATTTTTGGTGTGGATGTTCAAGGTGTGAAACGATTCTCCCGCCAGGGTCAAGCCTATCCTAACTTGCCCTACTGCTGCCGTTCGGTACGGCCGCAAACAAAGTGCATAAGATCTATGCGTAGCTCAATTCCAAATAACATGTGCAGGCTGATTTCTTAACCCGCTCGCGGTTGCAGATCGAGATCCCGCCGCGCGAATAGTCGATAAGCTTCATTTCTCGCAATTCTTGAGCGATACACGTAACGCTCGGCCGATAGACTCCCAATGTGCGAGCGATCTGCTCGTGCGTCAGCTTAAGTGTGCTGCGGCCGGAGCGGTCCTGGAGCATCAGAAGCCAAGTGCAGAGCCTCTCTTTTACGGAGTGATACATGTTACAGATAGCCTTCTGAGAGATCTGTTTTATGTATAGATCGACGAACTGATTCAGGCCGTTTCGGAGCGTGTCGTTAGACCGAAGTAGCTTTCCAAAAGTTATCGCATCCAGTTTCAGAGCCATTCCCGCCTGTGAAACCTGCGTAAAATTCTGGGAGGTTTTTGTTTCTGAGAACATCAACGAAAGCCCTATAGCCCCCTCGTTACCGGTAACTGCTATCTCAACCGCACGGCCGTCTTCGAGCATTTTGAACTCAGAAATGACGGCGGTCACCGGAAAGTAGATGAAATCTATGCGATCACCTTCTTGATAGATAAACTCCTCTGCCCGCAACATTACCGGTTTTAGCGAGGGAGCAAGTGATCTGCTCAGCTCAACCGGACATGAGTGAAGAATTAAATTGGACGGAGCCGTCTCGACGTCTTGAGTTTTATAATACCGAGGAGCTGCAACCTTTGAGCCGCGATAAACCTCATCGCTGCCAAAAAACTGTGATCCACCTTCTCTGAGATCCATTTGGTTTATCCTCCTTACCTGAAATGTTTGTGGGCTGGTCAGCCTCAACTCGTTGGCCCTGAATTCCCGGGATACGTCCAAGCTTTTTGCTTCATGGCGGCAAGGGATCACATCCTGCGATCCCTTGCCCCTTCCCCTTGAAAATGTCGGATAGGCGACCCCTTTTTCGTTTCGCCGCTCCATCACTCGCGACTACACTGCCTATCCGATGAGATAAGTATGGATGAAGCGAAGAAGAGATAAAATCGGGAAAATAGGGAATGTGTCTAAGGGAAAACCCTTAGTCTTATGGGAATAGGGATCATGGACCGGACCTAATTATCCTTAAGCCAGTCTTGTAGTATTGCGTACTTTACGATGTCTATCCGGCTGGAAATGCCAAGTTTGCGCATTGCGTTCGCCTTGTGGGCTTCGATAGTCTTGACGCTAAGAGCGAGTTTTGCACCGATCTCCTTGTTGCTGTATCCGAAAGAGATCAACCGAAGGACCTCAGTCTCTCGATCCGAAAGCTCACCTTTAGTTTCGCCTCGCATTGACGATGCCCGGTTGACGTATCCGCCCATGACCTTTCTAGTCAGGCTTGGGTCGAGATAGGCATTTCCGGCAGCAATAGTTCTGATCGCGTTGATAAGTTCGGTTGGAGCACTCTGTTTTAAGACGTAGCCGCTGGCACCCGCACCGATGAGCTGCTGTAAATAGCCGTCATCTGTATGGCGCGTAAGTATCAATATTTTAATGTTAGGCCTAACCGAACGAAGTCTCTTTGTTGCCTTAAGCCCATTTAAATTCGGCATGGATATATCCATCAGAAGGATGTCGGGCATTAGTCTCGTAGCTTCTTGGATCGCCACCTCGCCATCGCCTGCTTCACCGACAACCTCCATATCGGGCTGCGAATCGATCAAGAGCTTAACGCCTTCGCGGACGGTCTGATGATCCTCTGCAATTAAAACTCTGAGTTTTGGGTCCATTTTATCCACGGATCTCAATTTGAAATAGGAACACACACGAAGATCGTCGTACCTTTTCCGGGAGAAGACTCGATCTCGAGTGCTCCACCCGCGAGTATGGCCCGTTCGCTCATACCGATCAGGCCCAGCCCCATACCGGATTCTGCCGAGGCTCGCGAGGCGTTGCTATCGAATCCCCAGCCATCATCCTCGATGATCAAGATCATGTCATTAAGGCGTTTTTCAAGCATAACCGTGACCAAGTTCGCCGCAGCATGCTTCAGGATATTATTCAAAGCCTCTTGAGTGATCCGATAGAGGTGCGTCTCCGTATCGTGATTCAGCCGGACATTAGAAAGGCCGGCAGAATGAAAGTCGGCTGGTATTTCGTAGTGTCTCGACCATTCGTTTACGAACGCACCGACGGCATCTACCAGCCCAAGATCGTCAAGAGCCGTGGGCCGAAGCTCCCACGCCAGGAAGCTGACCTCCGCATCGAGTCTTCCGCCGATCTCCTGCAAACGTTCAACCCTTGCCGATATCTCGTCGTGGCCGATCGAAAGCTCTTTTAGCGACGCGATCTTTAGTCGAAGAGCTGTCAATCGCTGACCGAGTTGATCATGAATGTCGCGAGCGATCCGCCGGCGTTCAACTTCTTGCCCAGTTACGAGACGGCCAAGAAGATCGATACGTTGGCGTTCAGCAGCCTCGCGAACCTCCATTTCCTGAATGAGCGCCAAATTTGCTTCCGCGAGTTCTCTTGTACGCGCCTTTACCCGATGTTCCAGTTCATCGTGGGCTCGCTGAAGTTCGTCCGCTCGCCGCTGCTTTTCCGTTAGATCGCTCGCAATTTTTGCGTAGCCGGTCAGCATCTCGCCCACCCGTAGAGGCATCATGACCCCACTTGCGTAAAAACGCGTTCCGTCTTTACGGATATACCACCGATCGTCCAATGCCTTTCCTTTCTGTCGAGCTATGCGCATCTCCTTGAGTGGTATGCCGCGAGCAATGTCGTCGGTGGTAAAGAGTATATCGCTTGACCGGCCTATTACTTCGGCCGCCGCATACCCAAAAATCAATTCAGCGCCTGTATTCCAACTGTCGATCAAGCCGCCGTCGTCCACCGAGAAAATAGCGTAATCAGCAAGGTTCTCGACCATTAGGGCCATTCTCTCTTCAGTCGACCGCAGTAGGTCTTGTGAACGTTTAAGGTCGGTGAGGTCGTTCGTCAATCCATAGTAGCCATAAACCGTCCCGTCAACGCCAATGTCGGGCATATAGGAAATATGCACATAACGATTGCCAACCGCCCGATAGTTTAATGATGTTTCGAAAGTTACCTGATTTCCGGCCAGAGCCTCATCGATCCGCGGTTTCAGCACGCGATATGCCTGAGTGCCGAAAACATCACGAACCTTTTTTCCCACCAGATCCTCAGCCGCATAACCGAACCACTCATTAAACTGCTGATTTACAAAGCGGTACCGCTCGTTGCTGTCAACATACGAGATCAACGCCGGGACTGCGTTCGTGACAAGGCGCAGCTGATTCTCGCTTAATTTAATTCGCTCCTCGGTATCCTTTCGGTCAGTGATGTCGAGGTTCACGCCGTATATTCGGGTTGCTTTTCCATCGTCGTCGCGGGTGACGCTCGCAATAGACTCCAGCCACCGGATCTTTCCATCGCGTTTTATGATCCGGAATTCATCGTGAAATCTGGTTTCATTCGACTCGAGCGTCTGCGTAATGTTTAGTTTTACGCGCTCCAGGTCGCTCGGATGGACGTGGGAACTCCAATAACCCTCGTCAGGGTTCACATCACTTGGTTTCTCATCGTAGATGGACCACATTGTTTCGGACCAATATGTCTGATTCGTTGCCGCATTCCAGTCCCAAATACCTACACGACCTGCTTCCTGAGCGAGTTTTCTTCTTTCCTCGGAAGCTCGAAGTGCATCGTCGCTTTTTTTACGGTCGGTGATGTCGCGGATGATCGCCATCACCAAACGCTCGCCGCCAAAATCGGCACCGTTCGCATTAACGTCAACCGGGAATTCGCTGCCGTCTTTTCGGACATGGATCGACTCAAAATGGACGCCAGTTTCGTCGGCTAATCTGAACTGTTCCTTCAGATCGGCGAGTGTCGATGGATGCCGAATATCCGCGATGTTCATCCGTAGAAATTCTTCGCGGGAATAACCATAAAGTTCAATGGCAGTCTGATTCACTTCGATGAAGCGGAGATCCGGGGTCAGAAACCAGATCACATCACGCGATCTTTCGGAAAGCAGTCGATAGCGCTCCAGGATTCCCTCAGACCGCTTTCGTTCGGTGATGTCGCGATTGCTTTCAAGGACGATGGTGCGTCCGCAGGATTCTATTATCTGTTGACGGCTCTCGACTATCAGCTCCCGGCCATCTTTCGTTGTGTGCTTAACCTCGCCCGACCAAGATCGATCTTCGAACAAACGCTTCTCGAACTCCCCGAGACCTTTGGGGTGCAAGCTTCTAAGCAGTTCATGATTTTGCCGGCCGACCGCCTCATCGCGACTGTAGCCATAGAGCTTCTCCGCCCCCATATTCCAATCGATGATCCCAAATCCCGGCTCCCAGGCGAATATTGGATCGAGGGACATATCAAGCATGGCAGCCTTCTGTCGAAGAACTTCCTCAAATTCCGCCGCGGGTCGCCCCTGCCCGCGAACGTGCATAGGTTGGCTCGCTTTTAAGCCGTTGGTTTCTTCTTCATTACTGGTCTTGGTCTTTTGCATTCAAACAGGAATACCGCTCCAACCGGGTGAAGTGTACGGCAATAGATACAATCTATATGGCATTGGAGGTACGCGCAAAAGCGAGACCCCCAAATTGCGTGCCTGAATTAGCCTCAAGTTAGCTCCTGAATTTAAAAAGGGTGCTCCTCTCCAAAGGAACACCCTGAACGCACGTTCGTGCCAGTATGAAAGGAAACTATGAGTCAAGACCATAATATCGAAGACTTTCGCAGGTTTCTGTATTCCGGAATACACAAGCCGGAATTGTTGCTTTATTGGTCAGTGAATGTTGGGTGGGGTATCAATAACTTACGGGGAAACAACGATCCGACGAGTCAGATCTCGATGCGAAGTGGAATATGCGATTGTGCTATGGTTTGCTACGGCCGACGGCAACTGGGGCAGGCCCCGATCTCAAACTCTCTTACGTCAAGATACTGGTCTCTTATCTCAAAGACATGCTTCTCACAAAGATTTCGATGAAGGACAGTGTAGTTTTGATCTGGGGCGGGCAAAATATCGTGAACGCCAAATGTTCGGTTGCCGAATCGTACGTGCTTAGTCGCCATTGCTTCGCAACGGCTCCAGCTGCATTTGATCTCGAAATGTTCATGCATAAGGGTTCTAAACAAAGTTTAACCTCGAGCTGGTCAGTGAACAAGGCCACGATCACGTACACGACATAATAGAATTGGCTACACCTTATAACTCCGCGAAAAAATCCACGCACCGGCCGCTGTCGAGTGCGTTTTTTCACCGCTTTTTCCGGAATCATCGAGCCCGATACGCTGAATCTGCTTATTTTTCAGTTTTGAAGCGGTGGAACGAACCTTGCATTCCGGAAAGCGGGCACAAGGTGCCAAAACAACTCTGGTGATTTTGGAGGCATTATGACACTTGAGGTAAAGAGAGCTGAATGGAAACCATTCTTTGATAGCCTGAGCAGCGAACTGGCAAATTGGGATACGACAGTTCATGTTTTGGACGCGGCGAGCGGTGCCCAGTTGCTTACGGATAGATTGCCTTTTCATGGGCTTACTCTAGAAAGTATTGGTGGTCGTGAAACGATCGGGCTTTCGGTTGGATTCGATAAAGACACTCATCAAACTCACAGCATTCTGTGGCCTACCAAAGTTGCCTACGCTGAACGCGGACACGGACCCGCCGGAACTTTGGATATCGAGGACGCCGCTGGTACAACTACATTGATCACTTTCATCGAACCCCATAGGGAACTAATGGAACGCGGCCCGTCCGATCTCGCCGGACGCGGATAATTTGTAAAGGAGGCCAAAATGAAGATATTGATCGCTACAGACGGATCTGATTTTAGCAAAGTTGCGGTTGACCAGAGTTGCCGTATGGCCATTCGTCCAAATGACGAAGTTTTAATTGTTTCCAGTTATGAGGATGCATACCCGGTGTCGGCAGAGCCGTTTGCCCTGTCTGCGGAGTATTATCAGAAAATGGAAGACGCGATGAACGAACTCGCGGAAGGCTTTACAGCTGATGCCCGGAAATCGATCGAGGAGACGCTCCCCAATGCAAACCTCACTATTTCGACTGAAGTACTGCGTGGATCGCCCCAGCAAAGGATAGTGGAACGGGCGGAAGAGTGGGCAGCAGATCTCATCGTCGTAGGCTCACATGGACGCGGATTCTGGGGACGGCTTTTGGGTTCTGTGTCGAACAGCGTTGTTCACCATGCTCCATGTTCCGTTTTGATCGTAAGAAAACCAAAGGATCAGTGACAGCCGTCGGCACCAAAGGATTAGTTTTTCGCGCCCTTTCGGTCTGGATTCTAATCATGGCCGTCGAGACGGTTCACGGCATTGTCCGCCGACTTTTTCTTGAACCTCTGACCGGCGATATCAGGGCGCGGCAGATCGGTGTTTTGATAGGCACCTTGCTCATCTATTCGGTCACATACCTTACCATTCGATGGCTCAGGGCCTCACAGATCGTTCACCTCGTTGCGATCGGTTGTATCTGGGTTGTTTTGACGATCCTGTTTGAGATCGGCTTGGGCAGACTGGCAGGACTATCGTGGGATCGGATCTTGTCCGACTACGATCCCAGATCGGGCGGATTGATGCCGTTCGGGCTTATCTTTATGTTCCTAGCGCCTTGGCTCACGGCCAAGCAGAGAAGGATCGTGTGACCGCAAGTTGTTCCCAGCTGACCCGATCTGGTTAAGAAAAAGCAATGAGCGGCAAGCCGTCAAATCCCCAAAATCTCTAAACGACGGCTGAGAAGTACTCTATCCTTGTGAATCCGACCAGCAGATCGATCGGCTCGACGAAGCGGATCAAGGTCTTTGTTCCATCCGACTCTTCGATATCGACAACATCTCCGCGATCACCGTCGGACGCGAGAAATGCAACCCGCGTTGGATTGACGATAATATGCGTTTGATGCTGTTCGGTGTTTTCGCCCACAGAAATATCAAGGGTTGTCTGCTTGCCCGATTCTTCGAGGGTAATTCCATTGAACGGGAGGGCTACGTTCAGGGTCTGATCACCGATGTTGGGGCTCAGGACCTCGATCTCGGTTTTCCATTCGTATCTCCGTTTGCTAAGCGTGTCAAAAAATCTCTTCCATTCCTCTTGTTTGATCTCGTAACTCATAATTCCTCCTGGTTACTATCTGTTCCGAGCCTGCCACCAGGCGTCATGGGCTTCTTTCGCCCAGCCCCACAATCTTCCTTTTTTGAGGCGGTACATCGAGTCGTCCCATATGCCGTAATGTAAATAGATCGAATCCGAACCGCCGGCATCGATGATCGTGGCGATCTCGTGATAGTAGGCTTTTTCCGGCTTTTCTCCATTGATCTCAGAGATCAGATTTGCGGCTGCGACCTCGGCCTGCCGGACGGCCATGTGGGCAAATTTGGGTCCCGAAAAGGCAACGATGTCACCCACGGCATATGCATCCTCCTGGCCGCTGATCTTCATAAGGTCATCAACCTTCACAAAATCGTGTTCGTCTGTGAAACCTTCGCTCCTCAGCGAGGCGTTTCCGCGAAATGGCGGAACGAGCATTAGCAGGTCGTAATCGATACAATGTTTTTGACTTGAAAGAACTGCACTTGGAGTGATCTCGGTGATCGGTATCTGGTAATGAACGCTAATATTGTGGTGCTTGAAGGCCGCCTCAAGTTCTGAATGCAGAGAAGCTCCGCCAAATGCGGCCTCTAATGAGTCCGGGAAGATAACCGACACGTGAACACTGCCGTCAGCTATTTCATTCTTAAATCTTTTTGCCAGAGCGAATGCAGTTTCACAAACTGGTACCGGAAGTCTTGCCTCCGGACACAGGCCGATAATTATCCGGCCGCGTTTGAAAGTCCTGATGGCTTCGCCAAATCTTAGAGCCGCTCCCGTACCGAGCAGGTGATTAGAGTATTCGAAAAAGCCGGGAACCTTTTCGGTTGCGAGCCGCCGGCCGAGAGCTATAACTAAATAGTCATAAGAGAGATCGCCATTCATCTCTTCCCCGGCGATCCCAACTAACTTGTTGAGTGAATCGATTCGAATCATTTCGCCCTGCACATAGCGGACGCCGATGTCTTTTAGTTTCACCGATAGGTCAAAGGTAATATCGTCAGGCTCACATTCGCCAAAGGCAAGGTGGACGAGGCCCGGATAGAAGGTGAATTTTCGATTCGGTGCAACAAGTGTTATCTGGTGCGAATTCCCGAGAGCCGAAGCAAGCCGCTCGGCTACGATCAGTCCGCCAAAACCGCCACCCAATATCAATACATTTGCCATGTCGCCTCTCCTTATTCAACGGCCTGTGCCGCAGCAATGTCCGGTGACCGGACGATAAGCACCGAGCATGGAGCATGATGGAGCACCGCATTAGAGACTGAGCCCATCATCGCCCGTTTCCAAAAACCATATCCGTGCGATCCGAGGATTATTAGATCCGCTCCCCAACTTTCCGCTTCTTCAACGATCGCTTGCTCAGGAGGTCCTATTAGCAGCTTGGTCGAAAGATGCTTTGCAAGACTCGGAAGCCTATTTTCAATTTCCGTCCGGGCATCGGCGATGTTCGATTCGGTCTCGGCTTGGGTCTGATTATCGATCCTCTGAACATATTCTGCCGAGACGGCGAATGGTTCAGTTGGTGGAAGCATTCGCTCCATGGCCGATACGATACGTATCTCATTCTGATCAGAATTTCCCAGTACCTTGCAGCAATAGTCTATCGCCGCTTGGCTGAAATCGGAGCCTTCAATTGCTAATAAGACGTTCATAATATTCCCGCACTCCTACTGGATGCTCGTACCCGCTACTAATTCTTGCAATAGATGTTCCTCGACGCTGTCCGTTCCGAAGGTCGATTTTTATTCGGTTTTGTACGATCTTGTGCAGCCGCGGAGTTCGGAAAATCTCGCGCATATCTAAAAATATCCACGGAAAAAGGCTCGCTAAGCTAGCGGGTCTCAGTCAGGACAGAGGTAAGAGTTCCCAGCAGCTTCTCAGCCGTAAAGGGTTTGGAGATGATGGCATCAACCTTAAGATCTAATAGTTCGGATGTCTGCCCCTCGCTGAGCAGCCCGCTCATTGCAACGATCTGTATATCGGGTTTTATCTTCTTAAGGGCACGGATGAGAGCGGCTCCATCCATGTAGGGCATAGCCATGTCCGTCAAGACCAGCGAAATGTCATTTCTCCGCTGCGAATAGACCGCGAGTGCATCAGTTCCATCGACGGCCGCTAACGCTTCATAGCCGAACTTCTTGAGTGTGGCGATCGTCACTTCGCGAATATTCTCCTCGTCGTCAACCACAAGTATCAACTCCCCGTTGCCCGCGGGGAGCGAGTTCTTGACTTCCTCGGCTGTCGTCGTTATTTCTGACTCAATTGCCGGGAGATAGATCGAGAATCGCGTGCCCTTTGAAGGTTCGCTATAAACGTTGACGAATCCACCGTGGCTTTTGACGATGGTCATGGTTGTTGCCAGGCCCAATCCTGTTCCTTTGCCAACCTCTTTCGTGGTGAAAAATGGATCGAAAATACGCTTGACAATATCGGGTGACATGCCGGTTCCGGTGTCGGAGATCGTCATTAATACATAATTGCCGGGTTCGGCATCGATGTTCATACGGGCGTAGTTCTCATCGATCACAAAGTTCTCGGCGGTGAGCGTAAGCGTGCCGCCCATCGGCATTGCATCACGAGCGTTGATGCAAACGTTCATCAGCACCTGGTGCATTTGTGTCGGATCCGCTGAGATCGCCCAAAGATCAGTGTTCAGATCGAATCGGAGCTTGATCGCTTTTGGCAGGGTTTCATTCAACACTCCGACGATCTCTTTGATGATGTGCCTCAACTGAACACGAACACGTTGGCCTGACAGACCGCGCGCAAAGGTCAGGACCTGTTTCACCAGTTCCGTACCGCGCTCCGCATTTTCCTTGATCATCTTCAGCCAGCGTGTTGTCTCAGCGTCGTTGTCGTTTAGCCTGAGCATATCGACTGACATCATGATCGGCGAGAGTATGTTGTTGAGATCATGAGCGATGCCGCCGGCGAGAGTGCCAATCGATTCCATTCGCTGAGCGCGGAATAGATGTTCTTGCGTGCGTTTCTGTTCTGTTATATCGGTGTTGATTATTAGGAAATAATCCGGTACGCCTTTATCGTTTCGAACGAGCGTCCAGCGGCTTTCGATCGCGATCTTTTCGCCTGTTCGTTTGGTGTGTGTTGTCTCAGCTTTCCACTCATCTGAGGTTTCAAGAGCGGTTCTGGCTCTCGCAAGGTAATCATGCTCATTAGCACCGATCAATTCGGCAATGTTTCGGCCTGCCGCTGCGTCGGCGGACCAGTCGTAAATTCGTTCGGCTCCTTTATTCCAGTAAAGGATCTGGTAGTTGAGATCACATACGAGGATCGCGTCCTGTGCCTTGTCGAGAAGCGATGCCTGCTGCCTGATGCGTTCCTCACCCAGCTTACGTTCCGTAATTTCATACCTGATGGCGGCATATTGAAACGGTTTTCGCTCGCTATCGAGAAACGGAACTATCGTTGTGTCAACCCAATACAAAGAGCCATCTTTTGCTCGATTGCGGATCTCACCTCGCCAGATCTTGCCGTTTGCGACGGTTGTCCAAAGATTCCGAATGAACTCTTTAGGATGGTAGTCGGAGTTGATTATTCGATGATCCTGGCCCAGAAGCTCTTCGCGGCTGTATTTCGAGATATCACAGAATTTATCGTTGATGTAGGTTATGCGTCCGCGTTGATCTGTCATCGCAACGATCGCAGATTCATCAAGCGCATGTTTGAGGTCTGTTAGTTCCTTCAGCAACTCGTGATTTATCTCTTTTTCGCCTTGATTGATATTGTCTTGGGCCACAAATGTTGTAATTCTAAGTTTCCGTTTCGTATCCCGCTTTTCGGAGCTTATAACGTAGTTGATCTCGTGAGATATCGAGGAGTTTTGCGGCGCGCGTCAGATTTCCACCGGTACGCTCAAATGCCTGTTTGACGAGCTCAAATTCCACCGTTTCCAATGGAATGCCGTCAGTAGGAAGCGTGAAAAGAGAGCCTTGTTGAATAGAGTGGCCGGAGTTAGTGCCGAGCATGTCTGCCGGCAGATGTGCAGACGTTACCGTGTCCCCGTCTTCGAGGATAGAAGCTCGTTCAATGACATTGCGCAGTTCACGGACATTTCCGCTCCAGCGGTAGTTAATAAAGATCCTTTCAACGTCAGGTGATAGGCCGATCAAGGATTTTCCGCGCCGTTTTAAGTTCGCCTTGTCGATGTAATATTTAGCCAGCAGCAGAACGTCGGTGCCTCGATCTCTGAGCGGCGGAATGTCAACCTGTATGACGGATAGGCGGAAGTAGAGGTCAAGCCGGAAATTACCGCCCTCACTCTCCTGCTTGAGGTTTCTGTTAGATGCGGCAATGATGCGAGCGTTCAGGCTGATATCTTTAAGCCCGCCGACGCGTCGAAATGATCCTTCCTCCAAAACCCGTAATAACTTCGCCTGCAGAGCGAGTTCCATCTCGCCTATCTCGTCAAGGAAGATCGTGCCGCCATGAGCCTGTTCAAAAAGGCCCTCCTTTTTCTGCTTTGCATCTGTAAACGCCCCCTTTTCGTAACCAAAGAGTTCCGATTCAATAAGATTTGCCGGAAGTGCCGCACAATTTATGGCGAGATATGGAGCTTCAGATCTTTCAGAGGCAAAGTGTATCGCCCGGGCAAAGAGGTCTTTGCCGGTTCCGGTCTCGCCGTTAAGCAGAATTGACCCAACGTCGGATACAGCTACACGGCGAGCGAGGTCGATGGCTTTTTTCATCGCGTCAGACTCGCCGATTATTTCTTCGAAGCTGAAGCCGCGTTTGTTTGCAGAGCGAGCCTGGCTGACCTCGCGACGGAGAATTCGCGTTTCAGCTGCGTTGCGGAGTGTTACTCGCAGCTCCTCGATACGAACGGGCTTACCAATAAAATCATGCGCACCGCCGCGAAGAGCCGCGACAGTATTCTCTACATCGACATTACCCGTGATCATAACCGCGATCGTGTCTGGGCTTTGCTCTTTAATGTCCCTCAGGATGTCGAGTCCGGAACCGTCCGGCAGATCGATATCGAGCAGCACGATCGCCGGTTCTTCCTCGGCAAATGTCTTTTTTGCGGAGGCGACGCTGTCGGCTTCGACGATGTCGTATTGCCAGCTTTTCAATGCCTCACTCAGAGCCATCCGAACGAACCGGTCATCATCAACGATAAGGACTTTTCCAACTGCACTGCTCATAGGCGATTCTTATGCCGAGATTAGATATACAAACAGTATAACTCCAGCCTCTAGATTTTAGTAACCGAGTGCGAAAATTTCCGCATTCAGTTGGGCAATATGTCGCTGAAATTGTTGTCGCAATGGGGATTATGCGAGTTTTTTGTGGCACGCTCATTGCACTTGGTTGGTGAGTCGGTCCTACGGCCACAGATCATTATGAAGATCCTTATTGCATACGATGGCTCTCACAGCGCCGAAGCGGCGCTAGATGATCTGAGCCGTGCCGGGCTTCCGTTGTCAGGTGAGGCAATGGTTGTAACCGTGGCTGAAGTTTGGCTGCCGCCTCCGGATTCGACCGAGAAGACGGATGAGTTTCTTGAAGAGATCGTTGCCAGACACAGAGAGAAAGGCCGTCGGCTTCTCAACGAAGCTGAGATCAAGGCAAATCACGCCGCGACGCGTGTACGACGAATTTTACCCGGATGGACGGTCAAGCAGTTAACCACCTATGGGTCGTCTGCCTGGGAGATCCTAACGGCCGCGGATGATTTTCTTCCCGATATGATCGTAACCGGGTCGCAGGGGCATTCAGGTATCAGCCGCCTGATTCTTGGGAGTACATCCCAAAAGGTACTGACCGAAGCTCGTTGTTCGGTACGGATCGGCAGAGGCAAGGTCGAAGTTGACCCTGCACCAGATCGTATCATTATCGGATATGATGGTTCGACCGGGGCAGATGCCTGCATTAAGGCCGTTGCGGCTAGGAACTGGACTGATAAGACTGAGGTAAGACTTATTACCGCGGCCGATTCCGTAGCTCCAACCGCGATCACAAGGTTCATCCCTTCAGTAGCCGATCGCTCTGACGATGAAGCGAAGGCTGAACACCAGTGGATCGAGCACATGCTGGAAAAGGCGGCGTCCGAGCTAGCCGCAAAGAACCTTCTCATCACCACGCAGATTTTTGAAGGGAACCCGAACGAAGTCCTCGTACGGGAGGCGGAGGATTGGCATGCAGACTGCATTTTTGTGGGAGCCAATGCATTGGGCGGCCGTTTTGAGAGATTTCTTCTTGGCAGCACCTCGTCAGCCGTAGCGGCAAGGGCGGGCTGTTCTGTTGAGGTTGTCCGATTTAATAAAAAGTAGCGGCTAGCCGCTACTTTTTTCCACCTTTCTGAATATCTTCCTTTAGTTTAACGATCGCTTCGTTTTTCGGGTCAACGCTTTCAAGCTTTGTGAGAGTCTCGCTTGCTTTTGTCATATCACCTTTCTTGGTGAACGCAACAGTTAGATTCTGCAGCGCCTGAATGTGATTCGGATCGATCGTAAGAGCTTTGGTAAACTCCTGAATTGCCCGGTCATAGTTCGGAATATCGCGGAACACGAACGTCAACCCAAGGTCCGTACGGACGTTCACGTCGTCCGCTTTTTTGGCCAACGCGGCACTGTACCATTTCTCCGCTTCGTCGTATTTCCCGGCGTCGAAGTTGGCGTTCCCCAGATGCACCGTGATCTCGCGATCGTCAGGCTTTAGCTTATTTGCGGCTTCCAAATAGCTGATCGCTTCGTCAAACCTTTCGATCTGGTAGTACATCTCAGCAGCTTTGACCTGCGCGTCGAAATCATTTGGCGATTGTTTCGCCTTTTCGATCGCCGCCTGGGTCTGCGGCTGCATTCCGCCCGTGGTGCCCGAAGTTCCGCCGATGTCCGGATGTCCGGGCGGCATATTTGAATTAGCCTTTATCTCGGCGGATACAGGAGCGACGGTCTTTTGGTTGACCGAGTTAGCAAACATGAAGCCGATCAACAGGCCCGCCACCAAACCGACGATGCCGAAAAGAGTATTTTCTTTATTCATAAAATTTATGCGTATGAGTGTAATCCCGGGAGCAGATAGCTGACGCCCAGATAGGTAAAGATGACAAAAAGGAAAGCGACCACGGCGAAATAGGCCGAACGGCGTCCGCGCCAGCCGTATGCGATCCTCGAATGAAGGAATCCGGCGTATGTAAGCCAGGCGACCAGGGCTCCAACCTCTTTGGCGTCCCAACCCCAATAGCGGCCCCACGATTCGTTTGCCCAAACGGCTCCGGTCATAAGAAGCAGTGCGAGGCCCGCAAACGCCACGCCTGCAAGTTTATACATAAGGCCGTCAAGCGTTTCGCCGGAGGGCAGCATGGCGCGGATCTTTTCGGTTTTGATACCGAAAAGAACGACGAAGAACGTCCCGGTAAAAGCCGTTATAAGTGCGGCGAGCTCGACGGGGTTTGCATTCAGGCTAAGGTGAAGCTGCGAGCCGTTCTCCATGATCCACTTATTAGCGATGTCATAAAGTTGCTGCTGGCCCATTAGGTTTATCTGAGCCTGGGGCATGTCCTGCTGCTGGAGCATCCAGCTTGCAAACTTCGGATATTGCGATGGGCTGATCAGCGCGACCACGTTTTGCAATGATTTAAGCTGGTAGACGAGCAAAGAGATCCCTGCTCCCTGTACTAGCAGGGCAGCGTAGAGAAAGCGATTGCCCCATTTGCGGGCGTTCTCATCGTTTTTGGAAAAGTAGGCAAGGTGGCCCACCGTCGCAGCGATAAGTAGTCCGGCAGCGGCAACGATCAACCATCCAACGTAAGGAATGTCTGCACGCAGGCCCAGGGCCATTCGTGACGTGCCGACAAAGGTCGATGCGGTATAAGTTCCAAATGTGCCCGGAGCAAAAATACTAAACTTACTGATGGTCACAAATACCCCGATCGCGAATGCGGACGTCCAGAATGCCATCCTTTCGACCTTCAGGCCGTCCTTGAGCAGGTATAAAACCGCTACGGCGAAGCAGACCAGTGCAATGCCATAGCTGAGCGAAGCAATGCCGACGTGGATCGGGCGCCAATAGGAATCGAGCACCGGCGGCAGATCGATCAGTTCGCTGCCGATGAATCGGGCAAGTACTAAAATGATAGCGGCGAGCGGCAGCGAGAGTGCTGCGACGATGCGAAAATGTTCCCGCCGCATAACCAGCAATGTCGTTATTCCGGCCCCAAAAGCGAACGCAAGGCTGAGGTCATAGAGATTCGCGAACGGTACATACCTGAAAACCCAGGGCATGTCGGCCGGACTCGCTCCCTGGCTATTAAAGATCGCGAGTTCGCGATCGTAGGCTGCAACCCAGCGAACCAGCCAACTCGAAAGGTTGAACAAAACACCGAGCGTCGCGGCCCACATACCGAGCTTTTCAGCGAACCGGAACGGCGCATACATATTGGTCAGGTGAAAGACGGCGGCGATGAGATATGATGCAAGCGCGAGCATCATCAATGCTCCATCGGAAATAAAGCGTTCGCCCCCGACGTTTATTCGAAGCAGTACCAACGCGAGCGACCCAAAGATCGCGATCGCTGCCGGAGCGTACGTCATTAAGGCTCCGGTAGAGGGATACTGCGTCGATCTATCCGAGATAATAATTGGATTATTTAGAACTTCCTGGCTCATATTTGTTTGGTCTCCAACTCATTTACAAAGCGTTTGAATTTCTCATCGAAAGCTCCGAGGCTTCGATTGGCATTACCACCGAATACTACGTGACTCATGCCTTCTTTTCCGGGCTCGATCGCGGCCCATACACGTTGGTGTGAAAAGAAGAACACGGCGACGAGCGTTATGAATAGCAAAATGAAACCGACGTAGACCACCGTGGCTCCCGGATCGCGTTGAACCGAGAGAATATGCTGGTCAGCGACTTTCTCAAAGTCTTTTAATTGGAATGTATAACCGGCGACTGGCTTGGCCGCGATTGGTATATTTGCCATCTGCGGGCCAAAGGCATAAGCGGTCTGGGGAGGGGTTCCAGGCTGCGTTATTTGCAGCACAGCCGCCGGATTCGGGTACGCGGAGGTGTCTTCGTTCGGGTCTTCTTCACCGATACTGAAGTTTCCGCGGAATTCACTGAACTTAATATTTGTGCCGTCAGCCAGGGAAGCTGATCCGTCGCGTGGGATCGTTAAGATCTGAGCTTCGCCGCCATTTGCCGGCTTGGCATTGACGGTAATGTTTCTTGCTCTGCCTATTGGTGTGAAGCTGGCCTGAAAGAAACGGTAACCGCGAAAATCAAACGGTTTGTTCATTTGAACGGACGCATCATGGGTGCCAGTCTCATCCGTGATCGTGAATCGCGTCATCCAGTCGATCGTGTTCATTGCTGAGATCGACTCGTCTTTTTTGATCAACCGCTGCTGAATGTCGATGCATGTAATATCGAATGGCAGCCGATTTGTCACCTCGGTCGCTTTATCGAGTTGGACCTGGGTTCCGAACATCAGATTCGTTTTCTGTCCGGGCGTCAGCGGCAGGTTGCCGGTCGAACCTAGCTGGGCCGTTAAGAATCCGCCCAAAAAGATAGTCAAAAGTCCGACATGAACCGCATAAGCTCCAAAGCGGTTCCATAAACCGGACTGGCCAAAAACAAACGTCCGGCCGTTCTTTTCGGTTACCCGGACCTTTCGCCAGCCAATTTTCTTCATTGCCGCGGCGGCTTTTTCAGCAAGCTTGGCAGGTTCGCCTTCTACATCGATCTCCGCAGTCTGTTTTTGGTCGCGCAGCCACCTTACCGGTACCGTTGCGTTCGGTTTCGAGACGAAAAGCCACGTTTTTGGAAAACGGTCGATCGAGGCGAGCACGATGTTCATAGAAACAAGGAACAAGAGTGCATTGAAGTACCAGGAGTGATAGATGTCGAACAACCCAAGGTTGCCGTAGACAAGCCGCTGAGCGGGTGTAAGCTCGGCAAAATACCGGGCAAAGCCATCAACGCTCTGCTGCATGATGAGCATCCCCACAAAACATGCTAATCCTAATAGCACTAATAAGGTCACGCCCAAGCGGACGGAACAAAGCAGTTTGAGGAACCTCGAAAAAAACGACTCACCGTACCCGGTTTTTGCCGAAGTGTTTGGGGCATCTTTAGTTACGATCTGTTCTAGTGTAGACATAATTTACAAACTTAATCGCCGTTCCGGCTCTATCGCTCCATTGGCAATAAGTATGCCGTGGAGCCAAAAGGGCTGTAATTGCAGTTGTATGCTGATTATTAGGTTATGTTATATTAATCGGGTCCAAACAAAGACAGGTTGTTAGAGCCGTGAGCCGTGAATAATTACTTCACCTGCCGTGTATTATTTCGCAAACAGGACCTGGACGCAGTTGTGATACCAGTCACATCGCTAGGGGTGAAAGGGGAATAAAATGCTTCGTGAGAGCTTATTTTATAATGGCACCGACTAATAGAAAAAATTTCACCCGGGTACTGATCGCTGCATTATTTGCCGGCTTTTTTGCGGTCGGGGCCTTGTACCGGCCTTCCTCGCCGGTAGTTGCTAACGGTGGTGCAGATCCAGAACCAACACCGCGAAAGGCGAGCACTCCACGAAAGGTGAGCACTCCCCGAAAGGTCAAATACTCTGAGTTCCCGCATAGCGTAAAAGCTCACAAGGTGGAATGCGCAACCTGTCATAAATTCCCATCGGATAACTGGAATAAGGTAAGGACTGGCGACGCCGCGTTTGCCGATGTGACCGAGTATCCAAAACATGACTCTTGCCTGAAGTGCCATACGCAGCAGTTCTTTATTGGGGCCAAGCCAGCAATTTGCTCGATCTGTCACACGGATCCTTCGCCCCGAAACTCCGCCCGGCATCCTTTCCCAAATCCCCGCGAGATCTTTGATCTGTCGCCGAAAGGGAAGGCTGCTGAATCGGACTTCGTCGTGGGTTTTCCCCACGATAAACACATCGAGATAGTGTCTCAGACGGGCCCAGGCAATGCCTCGTTCGTCAATGCCGCATTTACCGGTCGAGAACGTCGTCGGGCGGGCGAGGAGAGCTGCTCGGTTTGTCATCAGACGCAGGCACCTCAGGGTAAGTCGGAAGATGAATATTTAACGCCGCCGCCGGCTAAGCTTGGCGAAGCGTTCTGGCTTAAGAAAGGAACATTTAAGTCGGCCCCGATCGGGCATACGACTTGTTTTACGTGTCACTCGGCCGATTCCGGCATGCTTCCGGCACCGCAGACTTGTTCGGCGTGTCATCAACTGAAGCCCCCGATGCCCTCAGCGGATTTTGATGCAAAGCTTGCCGCTCCGATGAAGGTCGAGAGCAAAGTGATGATGGATTCGTGGCGTAAGCGTGATTCGTCTGGGAAATTCGCCCATGAGTTTTTTGCCCATGCTGAATTGAGCTGCTCGACTTGTCATAACGTGCTGACGATGAATACTGCCGATCCGAAGACGAAAAAGGTAGAGATCTCGTCCTGTGCGACGTGTCATGCCACAGCGACATCTGACGATGGCGGAGCGTTGAACTACGAAATAGATATGCGAAAGAAAAGCGCATCATTTGAATGCGTTAAGTGTCATATTGCATTTGGAAGATCGCCGGTTCCGGACTCGCACACGAAAGCGATCGCGGCGGCGGCAGGGAAATGAAAATGGCAAGGAACCACAAAAAGCTAGGGGCGACATCAATTACCAAGCGGCTGCAGATAATGATCTTGCTGCTTAGTTGCGTTGCCTTCGGCTACGCCTACACAATGTTTCCCGATCCCGCAGCCGTCGGGGAATCGGCACCCGAGATCACCCTCGCCGAGGCAACTGCGGCGGAGCCCGTGGAAGATTATTCGCGATTCACCCATTCAAATAACGCTCACACGCAGCTGCCGTGTCTCCTTTGCCACAGACGCGATGACAACTCGCCTCGGTTAAAGCTTCCCGGAAAAATAAATCACTTGCCATGTGCCGGATGTCACGTCGCTCAGTTCGAGGATCAGGCGAGCCCGATGTGTACGATCTGCCATACAAATCCCCAAACGGGTGCGATGAAAGGCTTCCCAACTATTAGAAGCTTTAATATTAAATTTAATCATGGCAAGCATTTGAGGCAGACAAATTGTGCGACCTGCCACAAGCCGGCGAGCCGCGGGGTCGCTCTATCGGTTCCCAAGGGATCAGCCGCCCACACAACCTGCTTCCAATGTCATACAGACCGAACTCCGATCGGGTCATGCGACACATGTCATTCGCCCGGACGCCCGGTTAGAGGATCGGAATGGGCCAAGGCGTTCAGCCTCAATTTCAGCCATCAGGAACATACCGGTAAGGGGAATATGAACTGCGCGACGTGCCACTCAGTCCTCGCTGGCGGTGTCCGCGGCCGGCAGGTTACCGCACCGGCACCGTCAATGCACTTTCCACCGGCACGAGGCCAGAGCTGTGCGACGTGCCATAACAACAAGCGAGCGTTTGGCCCGCCGGATTTTGCGGACTGCAAACGCTGCCACGAGGGGAAGACGTTCAAGTTCTAGAGACCCTGACCGCGGAAAAGTCCGCACCGGTTGCGAGGATTGGCACCTGCGAGGCGGTCGAAAAAGGCATTTGTGATCTCTAGTGCAATAAAAGTGGGCATTCTGCACTGAAGCAGAAGTGGCACGCCGGTTGCGATACATCTTAGCAAGAGCCACGGGACATTGGTCCGTACTGGTTCGAATTTTACGCTAGGAGTTGAACATGAAAACCAATTGGACAAAACTGACCGCAATTATTTTTTTCGCAGTACCATTTCTCCTATTAATGATCTTTAAGGTTACCCCGACCATGGTCGCGGCGAGTGCAGCGGACGATCCGGCTACGGTTTACAAAGCAAAATGTGCCGCATGCCACACGCCGAAAGCGGATAAGTTCTATAACCCGGCAATGCCTGAGGCAGAACAGGTTCAGGTAATACTAAAGGGAAAGAAAGGCGAGAAGCCGCCCTACATGCCCGGCTTCGAGGCAAAAGGCATGACCGAAGATGAAGCCAAGGGATTGGCTGCTTATATGAAAGGCTTAAAGACGCCTTAGGAACGAAACGAACTAATCTTCTGTTAATGCCTCTTGAGCCCGGGCCGCCCGACCAATAATTCGCAGGGTTCCAAAGTGGAAGCGAATTATTGATCGAGCGGCCCGAGGTTTTTTTTGAAGGTTGCCAACGTTGCAAGACCCCTAGAGAGGGATAATTATGAACGACGAAACCGAGACGAAAGAAGAATTTCCGAACGAGGTCAATACGAAAATGCGTCCGCCGAGCCTGCTGAGAAATTACGTCAGCTTCGTCGGAATGGCTATCGTTCTCGCGGCCGTCACGAGCGATCTGCTGCTGTTTTTCATCGAGATCACCGCGTCGGCCGAGAATGCGTATATTGGAATTCTCACGTATATTCTGATGCCGTCGGTCATGATGTTTGGCATGGCTGTCGCGATCGTCGGCATGATCATGGAAAGACGGCGGCGGCGGAAGCAAGCACCGGATGATGTTATGGCGTATCCGATGCTCGACCTGAATAACCCACATACGCGGCGCACGTTCATGGTTTTCATGGTCGGCACCTTAGTGTTCATTTCCGTTAGTGCGTTCGGCAGCTACAAGGCCTTTGAATATTCAGAATCCGTCGTTTTCTGCGGAGAAACCTGCCATACGGTAATGAAACCCGAGTATATGGCGTATAAAGCGGGAGCTCATGCCAGGGTCCGCTGCGTCGATTGCCATGTCGGTTCCGGTGCTGACTGGTATGTGAAGTCAAAGCTGTCAGGAGCATACCAGTTATATTCGGTAACCTTTAACAAATATTCACGGCCGATAACCACACCTGTCCACAACCTGCGCCCGGCGCCGGATACCTGTGAACAATGTCACTGGCCCGAAAAATTCTTTGGTGGTCAGATGAAAGTATTCAACCGGTACGGGAATGACGAGCAGAACACGCTTCACCAAACCCGGATGCTGCTCAATGTCGGCGGCGGCAGTCCGGTTACCGGACAAGTCACGGGTATTCACTGGCACGTAAATGCCGCCAATGAAGTTAAATACATTAATACCGATGAACAGCGTCAGGTGATACCGTGGGTCAGTATAAAGGATAAGGACGGAAACATTACCGAATATTTCGACCGGAACAATCCGTTCCCTAAGGATCAGGTCGAAGCGGCATCCAAGCGAAAGATGGACTGTGTGGACTGTCATAACCGTCCGGCACACAATTACATGCCGCCCGATATGGCCGTTGATACTTCTCTCGCCGCCGGAAAAATAGACGCGACCCTGCCTTTTATCAAACGCCAGGCTATTACGGCTTTGACAGGCAAATACGAAACTACGCCCGAGGCCTTGAATGCCATCGACACGTCCATCTCAGATTTTTATCGAACGAACTACAAAGACCTGCACGCTCAGAAAGAAGGAGATATCAAGAAGGCTGTCGCGGAACTGCAGCGGATATTCCAGAACTATGTTTTCCCGGAAATGCGTGTCGATTGGAAGACCCATCCAAACAACGCCGGACACATGATCTCGCAGGGCTGCTTCCGCTGCCACGACGGCAACCACGTCAGCAAGGAAGGCAAGGTCATCACGAACGACTGCAACGTCTGCCACACTGTGCTCTACGATTCAAAAGCACCGCCGGAGCAGAATACGCAGACCGGCCCGTTCAAGCATCCGGTCGACCTTGGATCGCTAGCAGATCGCAACTGTACGTCTTGCCACAAACCTGACCAGCCGTTCAAGCATCCGATCAATCTTGGTGACATCTCGATGTTTCAATGCGCGGCATGCCATAAGAAAAAGTAGGGGAAACTCTACGGTTTTGAATTGAAAAAGAGGCTGACGTCAGCCTCTTTTTTTGTATCTCAACTAGATAAGTTTGCGACGCTTGGTTGGTAGAGGCGTTTTTGCGTGAAAACGTTTGACCTATCAGGCAAATAACTCTACCAATCGAGGCTTTTCTAGCCGACACGCTGTGCCGCACCTTTGACCAGACCGGCCCTTTTGCGTTTGATAAAGCCATAAACAGGGCATTTTGCTTAAAGTGTGAATCGATTCACACTTTTGAAGGGGCAAATTGCCCTGAGTGTTGCAAAACGCATTTTTCGCGCCCCGGAAAATGAAAAAGGCTGCCTTATCGGCAGCCTATCTTTGATCGATGTTTGGAAACTTAGTGCCGCGACAGCAGCGTCCAGAAGATCGCGATCACCATGATCAAACCGGATATGTAAGCCACGAAGCCAAAAGTCTTTGAGGCGATCCTCGCGAATCGGGATGGTGGATCGGTCAATACGGTATCCAGTTTGCCTTCGGCTACAAGGCGATCGTACTCTACCGAGCGTTCTTCCTTGAATCGCGATAAGGTCATCTTGCCGGTAAAGATCACTGTGTCCATAGGGAAGTTCTCCGGCCGCAAATGATTATGGAAGAAGTGAAAAGCGAAAATGAACGCCGTCGCGAGCAGAGCTTCCTCGCCATGAATGATCATAGCCAGATTTAGCACCACGCCGGGAAGGAATTCAGTGACCAAAGTCGGGAACCACAGCATCAATCCCGAAAGCCCGATGACAGGAACGCCCCAGAATACGGCAAAATAATCAAATTTCTCCCAATAGGTCCACCGATCGAGCTTCGGTCGAGGCCCGAGGTAGAAGAACCAGCGAAACATATTGAGTACGTCCCAAATATCCTGCACACGCGGAACCATCGAATCAGGCCCGTACAGGATCGAATATTTTCGCTCCAGCACCGCCTTGCGGAACACGTAAATGATGTGGATAAGGGCATAGATCAGTGTAATAACCGCACAAATGCGGTGTATGACCCGCGTGACTCCGAGTCCGCCGCCCATTTCTTCAAGCGCACGTCCCCAACTGGTGTAGTAGTACATCAACGGCAGCCCGGTCGCCGCTAAAAGGATAAAACTGATAACGATCAGAATATGCGTTAATCGATGGACCTTTGCAAAACGAACCACATAGACGTCGTCATCCGGCGATTTCTCGTGCTTCTCACTAACATAGGCGACGATCGACCTCTGGATCCAGAGGATCGTATGAATACCGAAGAAGCTGAAAACGCCGATCAGCAGCCATTCCATAAAATGGCTGACGTAATAAACAAGCGCCGATTTTTCCGGATCGTTGGGCTCCGGATGCGGGCTATACATTGCAAAATTTGCATTTACGTTCGTATGGCACTGAGAGCAGGTCTGAACCAGGTTGCTCGTATGAACCGATGAAAGTGGATTGCTCGCCGGAAGGTTCTTATGCGGCGTATGACAATCGGCGCACGTCGCGGCGAGCTTGAAATCGAGGGCCGTCGCCTGGCCGTGGAATGTGTCGCGGTAACTTGGAGCCTGCTTAGTGTGACAATTGCTGCAGTTGTTGACCATCTGCATGTTGAAATCACGAAGGCTCAACGGGGCTTGCAGGTGCGAGACGGCGGTGTGGCACGATGTGCAGGTCGGGGCTTTTGGGTTTCCTTCCTTGAATGCCTTTCCATGACTGCTGAGGTCATAGTCTGCCACGTTTTGGCTGTGACATTTCGCGCACATTAATTCAGCATTGGCCCGATTCATCGTCGACGCTGATTCCTTTACCGGCAAAATACTGTGCGATCCGTGACAATCGGCACATGAAGCAGGCCTGCTATCGCCGCTGTCGCGACGACCGCCGTGAATGCTCAGGTGAAACGACTTTGCCGCGTCCTCGTGGCAGCCGCCGCAGGTCTTTGCCATATTGGCACGGTTTACCGTCGATCTTGGATCTTCAGCCGGCAGGACTGTCGTCATGTCGCCGTTGACAGCATGACAATTTACACAGCTCGGAGCTGGCTTCCCGTTTGCTCCGGCCTTTGCGTGAATGCTGTTCTCGATGGCACCGTGCGAATCTTTATGGAACTGCACACCAGCTATGTATGGCAGAGTCTTACCCGCACCGTGACAGCCGGCACAATCCAGATTTACGTTCGTCGGAAATTGACCCGCTTGCTGATTAGCTGTTAGGTAGGGCTCTTTGGGTACGTTCTGGGCCTGTGTTTCGAACGAACGGTAAAAAGAAAAACCTACCCAAACGAGTAAAAAAAGAACCAATATTGAAGTCTTAATGTTAGGTCTCATCGCAATCCCCGCTTAACCCGGTATTTCAACTTACTTATAACTCTTTTGGCGGCAATAAACTGTGATAATGGTCACTATTAGAATCGGTGCTTCATATTACATCGAAGTCGGCTATTAACCAAGATACTGATCTGCGATATTCATAAAAAACGCCGGCGAAATTCGATGATCTCGCCGGCGTCAAATTAGAAAGGGTTAGAACCCCTTAACGGTCTCCCGCCCTTCCTCCGAAGTAGAGCCTCAGTGAGGTGTAAGGCAAATGAGACTTGTAGTTTTGGGTAGACGTTTGGATATCATCGTACTTGTAGTACTGATAGCCTACGTTCCAATCCACATTTCGACTTAGCCGGATGGCCGCCCGGACCTCCGGGGTGTTGAAACGCATTGGATACGACCCAACTATGTTCGGGGAGCCAGATGGAGGGGTAACTCGATCGCCTTGCCCATCGTCTTTATTGATCCGGTAGGTTGCATATAAAGAAACCCTGCGGTGCGGCTTGGCAGCCATTTCTACATAGACATACCGATCTTTAACATAGAATTCACTCAGGCCGAGCGTCCTAATTCCTGATGAAGGAACCAAACCAATCCACATATATATCGGTGTTTTTGCTTCCTGGTTCCGATGAGTGTAGCCGCCCGAAAGCCGGAGCTTGTCGTTCGGATTCCACTCGACGTCGCCACTGAAAGTTCGACTTTTAACATCTGTACCAAATGGAAGTCCCGGATTATCTACAGTTTGTGATGGATTGGTATTGTTCTTTGTGATTCCCGACACATTTACTGTAAACGTTTTGTATGACCAACGGCTCCTGACTCTAAAATTCGTGAAATCATAGTTTTCGAGTCGAGTGAAAACGTTGTCAGAAGTTCCATGCTCTACATCCGCAAAAATAACCCAGCCCTTGGTTGGCTTGATCTTTGTTCCGGCGATGAATGTATTCGTGCTGTTTTCTTCAGTCTCACCAATGGTCAGCGAACTTACCGAAGGAGTCGGCTGCGGACTCGGAGTTGGGAGGATCGTATTGGTAGTCGTTGATCCCTCTAATCCAAACACATTGATCTCACGCCTCGTGTGACGCCATCCTGCGTGGATCGAGAACTTGTTGCTGAATTGATAGTCGGCTTCAAGCAAATTCGAAAGACGATTAAAATCGTTCACGCGATATGCGTACGATGCGATGCTTCGATAAGTAGTAATGGTATTAGCTGCGTTACGGAAATTGAAATATTCCTGCAGATTTTCACCGCCATTCACCGTGAACCGGTCGTACGATATGGTGTTCGAAATCCGGAAATCATCCGTAGCACGGAATGTGAATCCGAGATCAGCCCGCATCTGAGGACGCTTCGACTTACCGTTGATCGTGAATTGATCGAGATCAATGAAGTTATTTTGGTTGTCCCGTCCTCCAGTGAATGTCTCAACAATATTCGATCGTGACTTGGTAGTCGAATACATGATACGACCCGTGACGTCAAATTTGTCGGCAAATGTACGATTCACGTTGAATTGCGAAAAGCTGCCATTGCCAACAACCGGATAGTATTTGCTGTACGCATTGTAAACGGTAGTATCAGTGGTGTTGTTACCGGGGTTAGGGCCGGCAAGAAGATAGTTCGACCCGTCATTAAATACGCGGAAGCCATGATTCAGGCCCCAGTTGAAACCCCAAAGTTTGCCTTCCGCTCCGATACGGAAATCTTTCGCAGTAAACTTGGTGTTGTTTGGAACTGGGAAATCGTCACGATATCCGCGGGACGTCCACAATCCGTCTCCGGTCGTTTCACCGAACGAACCGCCAAAAGTCAATCTTAGCTTCTCGCTCTGCGGGAAAAGCGTGAAGTCCATGTCCGTCAGATCATGCTTCCAGTTCTGGGTATGCTGACTTGCTCCGTTGACGGATACGTAGTTCGACAGATTATTAAAGTAGTTGATCCGTCGGGTGCTGAGATTAGCCTTGAAGAACCCGACCTTTTCCATATTCAGGCGGAAGTAACCGTTTGGATCAGCTCCCCAGCCTGAGTTCATAATGAGAAGGGAATCGAACCAACGTCCGTTTTCTTTCTCAAGAAAAATATTTGAATCGAAGAACCGGAATCCCTGTTTGTAATTCAAGTCGCTTCGGTACTTGTTCTCGTTACCATCGAGCGATCGCCAGCGCCATCCGAACTCGGTCGTCGCAGCTACGCGGTAGCCGCCGTATGTCTGTTCTGGTGTCGAACTTGGGGCCGTTTGGGAATATGCTGCGCCGGCAAATACCAGGACGACAGCCGCCGCGATGAACGAGAGGCGTGCGATTATGGCTCGTTCGCTATTAACTTTGTAATTAAACATGTTTCCTCCTGTCCATCATTACTTGAAGTAATATTTGCTTGCATTTGAACCGTGGATCCGCGCGTGGCAGATGGTGCAGTTCATGTACCGCGTCGTCGTTTGATTATGCGGTGCCTGCGGTGCTCCTGGGTCCGCGCTTGTGATGGAGCTATGACACTCCATGCAGAGCTGCCTCACCGAACTTCGGTTCAACATCTTTGGATTGCTCGATCCGTGCGGGGCATGGCAAGCTGCGCATCCTTCGGTCTTGAGTGGAGCGTGTTCGAATGCGAACGGGCCCTGTTTATCGCCATGGCACTTGATACAGGAAGCATCGCCGCCGAGTGCGAGTTTGGTCTGTTTCGATTCAAATCCACCGTGTGCATTGTGGCAGTCGCTGCACTTCATCACTCCCTCAAGGACTTTGTGATGGAACGGCTTCGTGAACTGTGCTTTGGTTTCCGTGTGGCAACTCATACAAAGTTGCGGCTCGCTCTGTTTTAGCATTGCTTTATGAGCAATGCCGGGGTTCTGGTTGCTAGTTCCGGCAACATAAACGGTCGAGTCTGGACCCGCATTCGGCAACTCCGTACCGTGCGAACTGTGACAATCAGTGCAACCTACATCGTTACGCCAGTGCTCGCCGCGACGGAAATTATTATGGCTCTCTTTGCCGGAATGGCAGGCGAGGCACGTTTCCGATGTCTGCTTAGAATTCTTTCCCGCAAATGAAATGATCTTTGTCTTATCGCCGCCGCCTTCGACGTGAGCCTTGCCGGGCCCGTGACACGATTCGCAGCCCTGGGCTTTGTCTTTCCAGCTGGCTACGTCTTTTAGTTTTGCATGTTTAGTGCTTTTGAATTTTTTGAATTGATCCTCGTGGCAGGTAGCACAGGTCTCACTGCCTAGGTAGTCATCTGGACTCGCGTTCGCGATGAGTTCGGGTACCGGTGCCGGTTCGTCCTCTGCCGCTACTCCGAGAGCCGTTGAAAATGTTGACGAAATTACCCACGCAAACACGAGTATGCTGAATGCCGTGAGCATCGCCACCTTAACAATTTTAGTTGAAGCCATGATCTTGCCTCCGTATTAGTTCGAATAACTTACTATTCGCGCCATCAGGTTATCGAACATCGCACGCTCCTTATGTGCGCGATGTCACAATTTGAAAATAAACGTAAAAAAGAACCAAAAATATTGCTCAGTCAATGCGATCGTAATTTCTCGATTGCCTGACGGTACGAACGGCCAAGCTTCTCGGCTAGCCGATAGGAAACGCTAGGGTTTTCGCGGAGAAATTTAAAAAAATCAGACCGCCGTACAACGCAAAATGTACACTTTGTAACAGTTTTCATGCCCGTCTTGTGGGGCTTGTCAGATAATGCCTCGATCAGGCCATAGATGCGGGTTTTGCCGGCATTGGCCGTGTCGATCGCGAGATACTCTGAGAGGTCTGATATTTGAACCAGATGGCCCGTAAGATGCAGATATATTTTGTCTACCTTGTCTCCGAACGCATAGACAAGGGTATTCGCTCCCAGATCCTCTTCTTTCTGTATTTGCTTAAAGGCTGCTTGTGTTTCGAGAGATGCTCCGCTTAACAACTGTTCCGCTGTCAGCAGGCCGTCGATCGAAATGAGTATTCCTTCGTCCTGGAGCTGCATCAACATTCCTCCGGATGAGTGAATAGTCTTTATGAAGGGGACGTTCATCGAAAGGGCGTCTATCACACGCATGGGTGACGGATATCACATCTGAGGGGTTTCGCCTCAGGAATTTCCGATCGCTGCCCGCAGCCGGCGGCGGTCGTGAATAATAAGCTCTGAACCCTTGAGGGTCACCAGATCGCATTCGCGAAAATGTTTCAGGGCCCGGGTCACAGTTTCCCGCGACGCACCGATCATTTCGGCTATCTCTTCGTGTGTGAAGTAGTTCTTGATCTTTACTTTGCCGTCGCCGCCCGTTCCGTTACCGGTCCAGCCGAGAAAGAGTTTCGCAAGCTTATCCGCAGCCGAATCAGACAGGCCGAGCGAGCAAATTTGCTGATAAGCCGTGAGGTAGTTGCGGCCCAGTTGCTTAGCAGCATTCAGGCAGGCTTGAGGATTGGCCTTAAGAAATCGGAGAAGATCGGGCGTCGAAACAAAATTCACCTGGCAAAGCTCAAGGACTTCAGCTGTAGTCTCATGCTCAAGGCCGTTAAGAGCTGCACTAAGTCCGAGAACGTCTCCCGGTTCCGCGATCCCGAGGATCATTATCTTTCCGCCTCGCGAACAGGTTGAGAGCTTTACTCTGCCCTGGCAAAGTATGTACACGCCGTGCGTTGGCTGGCCTTCAATAAATAGATTTGCACCCTTCGGATAGGCCTTTGTTACTTTGATCGATTCAAAATTTTCAAGCTCTGGGGCGGGGAGACGGCAGAAGGACATTTCTTGCTGCAACTGGCAATTCTCGCACTTGTGTTGGATACGTAAATCGTTTGTGGTTTTCATATTCCTAAGTCATGCTGCTGAGTCTATTGCAAGCAGCTTCCGCCAGTAATACAGCAATTCATATTCCTTACACCAGCACCTTAAAAATGCTGCAAACAGTAGACTTATGCCTGATAGCGAAGAACATATTATGCAAACATCGCGACTTTTTGATCCGCGCCGCGAAGAATTTCACGGACACTACTTATCCGACCGCGCCGCCCACTTGAAAACGAAGAACCGCCGTTCGTCCTTCAGCGTCAGTAACGTCGAGGCCGTCTTCGTCGCCGGCTCGGCTGAAAACAAACTTCAGCCCGGTCGCGTCGCTGATCGTATGGTTAAATTCACCCAGTGAGATCTGTATCGTAGCACGATCTTGATGCGTGTCAATGTCGACCCCGCCTAACGGCAAACCGCTCTCTAGCCAGTAATCCATTACGTTTTCACCGTGGCGCTCGAAAACTGCAAGTCGGGTCGGCCGTCCGGCATTTTGTTCAGAAAAGAACTGCAGAAATTTTGTCCACTCATTGATCCTTTTAGGGTTTTTCATCTTGAGCACCTCTTTCGTCCGTCGAAATTACGGCCGATAATTTTTCTTCAAAAAGTTTTGCTGACACGGTCAGAAAATCGTAGGCCGTGACGAGACCGACCAATCGGTCATCCCTAAGAACGGGCAGGCAACCTATGTTGTTTTCGCGCATAAGTTCGAGTGCGTCGAGCGTGTGCGTTTCAGGAGTGACCGTGATCAGGTTGGTCTTCATTACGTCGCGGATAATGATCGGCCCGGTGGCCAGACATTTCCCGTTCGCCATCAACTCGATCAGGTCCCGATGCGAAACGATACCGATCAGTCGGCCGGCGTCATCCTCGACGGGAACGTGCCGCACGTGTTTCCAGTGCATCAAACTGGCCGCTAGGTCGATTATGTCGTCTGGCCGGACGGTGTAGAGGTCAACCGCCATAAACTGCTCTACGGTCTTATAATTGTCTATCCACTCTGAATCGGACGGGATATCCGCCAACTTCCATGTATGCATGGCTTCGCTGCTTTGTTCCTGATGTGCTTTCATCGCAGCTGTCAGCGTCCGCAGCCGGACGTTTGGTTTTGCTCGTTTATCCATCGCTTCGTAAGAATCGAGCATCCATTTGGCACCCGATTTTTCCTGCGTAACCCGCGTTTCGATAATGTCGAGCAATCGCTGACTATCAACATCATCAACGCCGGCACGGATCAGGCCTCTTCTTGCTCGCGGCAATAATTCTTCCAGGATTATCCGCCCGACACGCCTACTCTGGCCATCGAGCCCTTTTATTTGCCCATTTAGCCCATAACGCGCGGCATTGTAGAAATTGTTTCTCGCGTCGTCGAACGTCATAAGCTTACTGATGTCGCCGAACTCCTCGGGCAGCTCGGTCATCAGGCCTAAGAAAAAAGCAGAATTAGCCATCTCATCCGCGACGGTAGGGCCGGCTGGTAGAAACCTTGCTTCGATCCTCAAGCCTGGTTTGCCGTTGACAACGCCGTAGCACGGACGGTTCCAACGCCAGATCGTCCCGTTGTGGAGCCGCCAGGCCGACAGGCTGGGAATACCTCCGTCGGCCAGAACCTTTAATGAATTTTCTTCAACCGCCTGCGTCAGCAAAATGCGGAATCGGATCGCATCCTCGCGAAGCACTTCGAGGATCGAATTCTCGACCCACCGGTCGCCAAAATTGACCCGCGGCTTCTGGTTTCGCTGTTTATGGGTAAGCGAGCGCGTGTCGGTCGACTGTCTAAACACCGCAAGCCGTGTTTCATGCCAAAGCCGATGATTTAGAAGGAATGGTGAGTTTACCGCAGATGCAAGCACCGGGCCTGATATCGCCTGTGCCCAATTATAATAGCGAACGAATTCACTTATACCGACCTGCAAATGAACCTGAAAACTTGTGTTACAGAACTCAATATAGGTGTTCTGAAGTGTCAACTGCAGCTCGTCGAGGCCCTTGATATGGATCACGCGATTATCACCATGGAGTTGAGTAACGATCCGGTTGATCTCGTGATACCGCGGGTTGGGGGTGAGGTTTTCGATCGTCAGATCGGATTGCTGTATTGTCGGCAGGATACCAGCAAGGACGACGCCTCCACCGAACTTCGCGGCTGATCGCCTGACTATATCAAGGGTTTCGTTTAGTTCGTCCTCCATGAGCCGGAGGCAATTGCCGCCAAACTCGCGTGGGGTGAGATTAGCTTCGAGGTTAAATAGGCCGATCTCCGTTGTAAGCCGACCATCCTTAGCATCGTCGATGATCTTCATCGCGAGTGGTGCGGGGTGCATTGAAGAATCAACAAGAAACATCTCCTGTTCGGCGCCGATGCGGCGAACGTCTTCCTCAAACATCCCGCCATCGAGCATGAGCTCAATGGCTTGTAGGTCATTTAACACCCCGAGTGTAAACGCGCGCATTTGCGTATCGTCGTATTCGCTCGTTACTTTTTTATCTCCCATTTGTTTCGCCCTTCCATTTGAACGGGCCGCTCGTATCGTGTTTTCGGCGGCTCACTACCAACTTGTTTCCTTCCCAACGCCGGCGGCGAAATCCCAGAAGGTGAAATATTTGCAGCGGGAACAGGCGGGCAACGCCTGTGTCGACCAGCAAGGTCGACGGGTCGCCGGGCATTCGGCTCACGCCGGGAAGTACATGGATGATCCGCTGTATTCCTATTCGGCGAACGACACCTGAAAGCCAGAGCCAGAAGGGCGAGATCTGACGTCCAATAAAAAAGCCGTCCTCGCCAAGTTTCTGGTATAAGGGCATTAGTAGAAGCCCTGTTTCAAGAGCCGTAACCGGACCCGAACTATCATTCCCGAGGACGTCGCCTTTCCTTATCGGGTCGAAATTATTAAAGCCGGGCTTCATTTGAAATGTATTCTCGGGCACGATCGCGTGCCGGTGGCGAACCTCAAAGATCCGCGAATCATATTTTCCGGTGGAAAGCAGATCGCGATCGACATTCAGGCTCGGAAGCTTTTCCGCCTTCAGGATCCCGGAATTGACCAGCGCGAGACGGACCATCGCTTTATGGGTTTCTATAGTCTTGGTTGAATCGTGCTGTCCGCCTTCAAATCCGAGAGTGACGGCTCCGGCGTTGTTGAGATACTCAAGCATTGTGCCGTCGAGTTGTTCCTCAATACCGAGCAGGATGGTTACGGGGAACTTCTGAGCGAACTCGCGGTTTCGGAGTGTATCACCAACGGTCGCAAACGGCATTCCGTCCGCAGATGTCGAATGCAGGTCAAGAACAAAGACTTCGTCCATCGCGGTGATCAGGATCCCGTCAAGTTCTTGATCGAGCTCCGTGAGTTCGATACCTTCCGAGGTTTTTTGGAGCTCGGCCGACCCGACGATCGACATATTGTGCGGCGTCCAGTGCCGGTTCAGATCGCTGTCAATAAACCTAACTTTCTTTGAGATCGCTCGCGTATTCCCAGCCATAAAATACACGCGGCCATCTAAGGAATCCCGCAGGTCAGAAAGCTCGTCAACCAGTTCCAATAGTGCAGCTGCTCCTGCATATTCATTTCCATGAAGTCCTCCGACGACAACTAGGGTCGGACCGCTCCCTCTGCCGATAAAAGCCCCGATCAGATGCTCGCCTGCCGATATGTTCATGATCGAGTGAGCGCTGTTTACGGGCTGGCAGATGTCAGGAGCCTTTGTGCTTTCGCTTATATGAAGGGTATTCATCACTCAAGCGATAGGCAATTGGCGTTCCTGTTTGACCAGCACGGGAGGATCAGGAAAATGCAGTGAAAATCGGAGCGACACCAACGACTGAGGACTGAGGAATGCGGGAGTTTTTATGAAGTATCGCGGAAAACTTCGCGCTCGAAATGGAATTAAAATAGGCGGGCCAGGCCATAGCCCGGACACCGCCTATTATCAACAAGGGCTGCCGAGTGAACTCTCTTACCAGTAAAGCCCGGAGCGTGCTTGTTGATTGTCTCCAACAAATCAGCAATCGCTAAGAACTTCCACAAACACACAAACTGATTACCAGAGTTCGATCTTCGGAGCCTAGCGGGACATGAAAAGTTCCTGGGTAAAGCCAATGTCGAAGACCATGAAGATACCGAATCCGAGGCTAAAAAGCCCCGCACCGCCTCGTAAGAGCCATTCTGCCAGGCCAAGGCGTTTCGCCGTGAAATGGAACGGCAATCCGATCAGAGCACTCATAAGCATCATCCCGCCGATCGAACCAATTCCGAAAACAAGAATATAGATGGCCCCAACCACCGGGGAAGTGATGGTCGAAAGGATCAAAAGCATCAACGCCCCGCTTCCAGCGAGTCCATGGATCATCCCTACGATGAGCGGACGAGGACTGAGTTTTAGCCCGTGATGGCTTTGTGTTTCAAGAGGTTGAGAGCTCGAATGGACGTTTGCCGCGTCATGAGTGTGGGGATGGACATGAACGATCCCGCCGTGGCGGTGGACGTGCCAGTGGATCTGGCCGCCGCGGACTGCTTTTATTAATGCGTCCGATCCAAGGGCAATCAACATTAGGCCAACCCCGAATTCGAGGGCAAGAGCCATTCGTGGCCCGATCTCGAAATGAAGCACGATCACCAAGATTCCCGCGATCAACAAAGAAATGGTATGGCCTACGCCCCAAAGTCCGCCGACCAAGAAAGCGCTCCAAATGCTCTTGCGTTCGCTAACGATCGTCGAGACCGCTGCCAGATGATCGGGCTCTGTCGCGTGCTTAAGACCAAGAAGAAAGCTGAAGAGTAGGAGCGATGCGACTGAGAGAATGGCCATTTTTTTGCGATTTAACAAATTCGCGGAAGCTGCTCGCCGGAGAACATGTCGACGATCCTCGTTGCGCCGATCAAGCTCTTGACAGTAACCCCGCCGCTCTTATTAGCCGAGACCGAACCGATCTGCGCAGCGCTGGTATCGACAGAATGTGCGTTTATCACCGCGATTGCCAGGTCGGCCTCGCCGGCCGGTACAAACGCGATAAAACGGCCTTCGTTGGCGAGGTACATCGGATCAAATCCAAGTATCTCACAAGCTCCCTTTACATCCTCGCGAACATCGATCCTTTCTTCGATGATATTGATGTCAAATCCGGAGGCCTCGGCGATCTCGACAAGAGCGCTGGCCAGTCCGCCGCGTGTTAGATCCCGGAGGCAATGAACTTCAATACCGTGAGCAAAGAGATCCCCGACCGTCAACGCCAGAGGTGCACAGTCGCTTTCGATCACTGTTTCAAACTCGAGTCCTTCACGGGCTGCCATAATAGCGATCCCGTGACGGCCAAGGTCGCCGCTGAGGATTATTGCGTCACCGGGACGGACGCTGTTCGGCGAAATAGAAAGGCCATGTTCTATAATGCCTACACCGGCGGTATTTATGAATATCTCGTCGCCTTTTCCACGGTCAACCACCTTCGTGTCGCCCGTTACGAGGTCAACGCCGGCGGCATCCGCCGCGGCCTTCATCGACTGAACGATCCGCCATAGTTTTTCTGTTTCCATCCCTTCTTCGAGGATAAACCCCGCGCTCAGGTACAGAGGCCGTGCGCCGCACATCGCAAGATCGTTGACGGTGCCGGTGACTGAAAGGGAACCGATGTCACCGCCTGGGAAAAAGAGAGGTTTTACGACGTAAGAATCCGTCGTGAAAGCGAGCCGTGCATCACCCACGCCGAAAACGGCACCGTCGTGCCGAACATCCATCATTGGATTACGAAATGCGGGCACGAAAACCTTTTCGATGAGCTCGTGCATCAATATTCCGCCGCCGCCATGGGCCATCATTACTCGCGGATAGTTCGATATTGGCAAGGGGCAAACGGGGGCAAATGCTGCTTTTTGATTCATGTTTCACCTCTCACGCGGCCTGCTGCCGAGCTGCATGCCGGCGATAGCGGTAATAGGCGGCGCAGGCTCCCTCGTTCGAAACCATGGTCGCGCCGAACGGATGTTCCGGCGTACAGCGAGTACCAAAAGCCGGGCAATCGTGCGGTTTCTTGATCCCCTGAAGCACGAGCCCGCTAATGCATTCTGCGGGTTCTTCTGCTGTGTATGACGCGAGAGCAAATCGCTTCTCGGCGTCGAATTCAGCATATTCATCAGTTAGGCCGAGGCCGCTTTCAGGAATTTCGCCCACACCGCGCCACTTTCTGAGTACTACACGGAATACCTTTTCGATCAGATCCTTGGCAGGCAGGTTACCCTCACGCTGTACGTAACGAGCATATTGATTCTCCACCTCGCAGCGGCCTTCTTCGAGCTGCTTTATTGCCATATATATACCCTGAAGAATATCAACCGGCTCAAAGCCCGTGACGACGATCGGGACGTGGTATTTCTTCGCGATAGGTTCGTATTCGGTGTAACCCATTACGGTGCAAACGTGACCCGCTGCTAGGAACGCCTGAACGCGATTTTGAGGTGATGAAAGCACCGCTTCGATCGCTGGCGGGACGAGAACGTGTGAGACGAGTAGCGAAAAATTCCTAACACCGAGCTTTTTTGCCTGATAGACCGCCATGGCATTAGCCGGCGCCGTTGTTTCAAATCCGATGGCGAAGAATACGACCTCTTTTCGTGGATTATCGAGTGCGATCTTTAGCGCGTCGAGCGGGGAATATACGATTCTCACATCGCCGCCGTTCGCCTTGACCATCAACAGATCCTGTTCCGATCCCGGAACCCGAAGCATATCGCCGAACGAACAAAATATGGCCTTTGGTCCGGAGGCGATCATTATCGCTTTGTCGATCAATTCCAGCGGCGTGACGCATACCGGACAGCCGGGGCCGTGAACGAGCGTGATCTTATCGGGAAGGAGTTCGTCAATGCCGAATTTGACGATCGAATGCGTTTGCCCGCCGCACACTTCCATAAGTGTCCAGTCGCGGGTCGTGATACGTTCTATCGCTCTGCAAAACCGTGCCGCTTCCTCTGCTCCGCGATATTCATCAACATATTTCATGCGAAGCCCTCCGTCAGTTCACCGAGTTCATCCATATCTCTAAGGTATGTAAATACCTTTGTTGCTTCTTCTTCATCGACTATGGTCAGGGCAAAACCAACATGAACGAGAACGTAATTGCCGACTTTCGCCTCGGGAACATAGGCGAGGTTAACTTCTTTGACGATGCCGCCGAAATTGACCCTGCCGGTACGAAATGTCGGATCAAACCCGTCGATGCTTACCAATTTTCCCGGTACGGCTAGGCACATAGTGCTGTCCTCCTATCGTTGCTTGCTCTCGTTTTTTCAACCTGCCGCACATATCGAGCGGCAGCAATGGTCTGTCCGAGTGCTATACCGCCGTCGTTTGTCGGCACTCGCTGATGCCAGTACGGCCGGAAACCCTCTTCCCGCAGACGATCCACAGCACGCTCGAGCAGATATTTATTTTGAAAACACCCACCCGAGAGGGCAACGGCATTTTCTCCAACACGTTTCGCGACGCTAATGATCGTCTCGACCAGCATATTATGAAACCGTGCTGAGATCAGTGCCCGGCAGACGCCGGATTGTGTGTCAGCTATAATATCGGAGATCGCTCTGCCCCAATCGACGACGAGACAGCCGTCTTCGCCGGTGGTGAGACTGCAGTCGTAGCGTTCGTCCGGATGCAGTGCAGAGATAGCAAATTCAAGCTCCATCGCCGCCTGGCCTTCGAAACGAACCGTTTGCCGAAGACCAATTATTGACGAAACAGCGTCAAACAGGCGTCCGACACTCGACGTCATAGGTGAATTGATGTGTTTTACAAGCATGCTCTTTATCAGTGCAAGTTCTGAGGTGTCAAACGACTTAACCGGGTGCAGGTCGTCCATCGAAAAGACGTGATCGCCCAACTCTTCGAACAATATGCCGAGTGCTACGCGTCTTGGTTCGCGAACCGCTTTGTCGCCGCCAGGTAGTGGAAATGTCCTGAAATGGGCCGCTCGAGTGAATCCATCGGCATCGACGCGGAGAAATTCTCCGCCCCATATAGTTCCATCGCCACCATAACCGGTACCGTCCCAGGCGATTCCTAAAACCGAGCCTTCGAGATCATTTTCTGCCATGCACGATAGGATGTGCGCGTAATGATGCTGCACGGCGATCCTTGGTACCATTTGGCTGCGGGCATAGCGGGTCGAAAGATAATCAGGATGCTCATCACAAGCGATCAACTCGGGCGAAATGTCGTAAAGATCTTCGATGCTGTCGATGTCATTCCTGAAGGCGTCCATCGCCTGCGGCGTTTCGAGATCGCCAATATGCTGGCTGAGAAAAATCTGATAGCCCGATGAGGCGGCTACAGTGTTCTTTAAATGGGCCCCGACGGCGAGCGTTGGAGCGGATCGCTCGTTTACTGTGATCGGAAGCGGAGCGAATCCGCGTGACCGCCGGACGATTGATTGACGTCCGGCCATGATTCGAACAATTGAATCGTCCACATGGCGAACGATCGGGCGGTCGTGGACGAGGAATAGATCAGCGATGCCATGGAGACGTTTTACCGCTTCGTTTTCATCGATACAGATCGGTTCGTCGGATAGATTGCCGCTTGTGGCGACGACAGGGAAACCGAGCTCACGCATCAGTAAATGATGCATCGGCGTATAGGGCAGCATACAGCCGAGATAAGGATTACAAGGGGCCACAAGATTCGAGATCTCTTTGTGAAGGCCTTTTCGTTTTAGGATGACGATCGGTCTTTCTGGTGATTCGAGAGCTCGCCGTTCGAGATCAGAGACTTCGCACACGGTTTCAACTGAGGCAGTTGAAGGCATCATAAGCGCCAGTGGTTTTTCTTCACGATGTTTGCGTTTTCGAAGTAGCTTGATCGCATCGGAATTTGCGGCGTCAACCATCAGGTGGAATCCGCCGATGCCCTTGACCGCGACGATTCTGCCGTCTCGAATAGCTTTCGCCGCTGCAAGTAAAGCATCGTGGCTTACCGCGACAGATTTGCCGTGATCGTCCCAAAGCTTTAACTTTGGCCCGCAAGCCGGACATGCGTTCGGCTGAGCATGAAAGCGTCGATCAAGCGGATCACTATATTCAGCCTGACAATCCGGACACATGGTAAATTGTCGCATCGTCGTATTCGGACGATCGTAGGGAAGCGAGGTGATGATCGAATAGCGCGGTCCGCAGTTTGTGCAGTTTGTGAATGGATATAAATAACGTCGATCCAACGGGTCGAATATCTCTCGCAGGCAGTCGCGGCACGTCCCGATGTCGGGCATCACGACTGCCGTTTTCGAACCATTAGACTCGCTTTCGCGGATCTCAAATTTCAAGAAACCGATCGGATCCAGGAACGAACTTTCGAGGCTATGAATGAAAGACACGGGTGGCCGATCGCTTTCGATCCGAGATAAGAATGAATGTAAAAGGGTTGGCGAACCTTCAACCTCGATGTTTACGCCCTGCGCGGAGTTGTTAACCCAGCCGGTCAGGTCCAACCCTGTAGCCAACCGAAAAATAAATGGGCGAAACCCGACGCCCTGCACAGCTCCGCGTACATTGACGCGAAGTCGCTGAGATACGTCCTGGTGCTTTATCATTGGTGGTTTTGACGACATATTAATCGGCTAGTCAACACCGGCAGCGGCCGTAAGTGATAGCGGTTCGATCTTTTCTCTGAGCCATCTGACCCAGGTATCAACGCCTTCGCTGGTGCGGCACGAGACCGGAAAGATCGGAGCGGTCGGATTTACGTCCTCGACATTCTGCACGAGTTCCTCGATCGAAACGCCACTGTATGGCAGCAGGTCCATCTTGTTTAGCACGACAGCGTCGGCCTCATGGAACATCAGCGGATATTTCTTTGGCTTTTCAGCTCCCTCGACCGTGCTAAAAACCATCACTTTAAGATCCTCGCCGAGGTTGAATTCGGCGGGGCAGACGAGGTTGCCGACGTTTTCGATGATCAGCAGATTGAATTTCGTCACATCAAAACCGTGGAGTGAGTTGTGAACCATCTGAGCATCCAGGTGACATACCGAGCCCGTGGTTATCTGATATGCCGGTACGCCCAAAGCGGCAATTCTGTCCGCATCCAGCGTCGTAACCAGATCGCCCTCGATCACGCCGATACGATAGTCGTCCTTAAGCTGACGAATTGTGGCCTCAAGCAGGGAAGTCTTGCCCGCGCCGGGAGCGGACATCAGATTTATTACGTATAGTCCGTGGGTATCGAAAAACGCACGGTTTTCCGCCGCGGTCTCTTCGTTCCCTCCCATGATGTCTTCGCCTATCGGTATTTTGTGCATATCATTCTCCCTCGTCGAGATCGATGTAATCGACCGTCATATCGCGGCCCGCAATTATATTGAGTTCGCAGCCACATATTTGGCAGGAAAGTTTGAGGTCGCCTAGTCTGCATTCCACTTCTCCGCACTCGCCGCAAACAGCTTTGAGCTTTATGACCTCGATCTCGATCTCGGCATTTGAAGCAGGCGTATCTTTTTTCAACACTTCGAACGCAAAATCAAGCGAGTCTTTGACCGCACCGCTGAATTCGCCGATCGAAAGCTTGATCTTTCGTATCTTTGCAGCCCCGTGCTTGCTCGCCTCGCCAAATGCAATATCGAATACACTCTGTGCAATCGCCATTTCGTGCATATTCAGTGAGCCAGGAAAGCTTCGTCCAAAACCATTCGAGCGACTTGCGGCACAGCGGCCTCGAGTTCGGGTGAAAGTCCCATTTCCATGTCCTGTAGGTCAGAGATAGACACTGCAAAGAGCGTAACGTCAGGCACTTTGCCCATTAAATAAAATGCGTCGAGCAGGTCTTTGAGCCCGATGTCATGAGCGGTTAGCGTATTTGGATAATCGGTCGAGAATTTCGGCCTCAGCCTCCGCACGCTCCCAGCTTTCTGGCCGTCAATTGTCGCGTCGATCAGGATGACGCGTTTTGCATCCTGCATTGGTTCTAAGAGGAGAAAGCTGCCTACGCCGCCGTCCAATAATTCAGTGTCCGCCGGCAAGGCAGATTTCTCCAGGCTATTAATAACGTGGACGCCAATACCCTCGTCGCCCATCAGAATATTCCCGATCCCGAGGATCAGGGTCTTGGGTCGATTAACGGTTGAGTTCATCATCTTTTTCAAATTTCCATCCGCCGAGCATCGACGACATGTCGCCCCGGCCTTCGACGTAGTCGTGGTAAAAGACCAGGTATACATGAATAATCGAAAAGACCGCGAACGCCCACATGACCATGTGGTGCCACACTCTCACGTTAGCGTCGCCCCCCATTAACGGAATTATCCATACAAAAAGCTTGGGAATTAACGAATCGCTCATGCTCGCATAAAGTCCGAACCCTGAAATAACCTGGAAGAGAAATACTAGAAATAGGCCAACGTAGGTCAGGCTTGCAAGATAGTTGTGGCCGATCGAGATCTTCCCTTTGAGCTTGAGCTGCAGGATATCGATCCTGACCGTTTCCCACATATCGCGGAACTGCTCTTTATTTACCGGAAAAAAGCTCGACCAACGGGCGAACTGGTTCCCAACAAAGCCCCAGTAGAATCGAAAAAAGAAATTGAAAAACACGATATAGCCGGCCGCAAAATGCAAAAAGCGGGTCCAACCGAACCAGTACTGCATATATGCTTCGTTTGATCGCATCAAGACCTGTGGGTTACCGATGAGAAAACCGGTAACCATCAGAACGAGGATCGCGATCGCGTTGATCCAGTGAAAGATGCGTACGGGCAATTCCCAGACATAAACCCGGCGATAGGACATTGGTTGAGCTGTTGCCATGGTTCACCTCCTAATTCACCGTTACCTGATGGATATGTTTGCCATCAGGGTCATATAGATGCACCGCACACGCGAGGCAAGGGTCGAACGAATGGATCGTGCGGATTATCTCGAGAGGCTCACCCTCTTTTGCGACCGGCGTTCCGATCAGTGCTTCCTCATAGGCCGAGCGCTTGCCGTTCGTGTCACGCGGCGAGGCATTCCAGGTGCTTGGGACGACGAGCTGATAATTCTCGATCTTCTTGTCCTTGATCTTGATCCAATGAGCCAAAGCGCCGCGTGGAGCTTCCGTCAGGCCGACGCCTTCGCATTCGGCTTTCCACGACGAGGGATCCCATTTATCGCCGTTATGCGTATTCATCTCGCCCGATTTGAGATTGCCGATCAGTTCGTTGTAGAACTCCTGTATCCAGCGAGCCACCAGCCGTGTTTCCAATCCCCGAGCCGCAGTTCGGCCGAGGGTCGAGAATAAAGCCGCGACTGGCACTTCCAGCTTCTTGAGAGCTTCGTCAACGACCTCTTTGATCTCGGCATTCCCGCGAGCATAGCCAACCAGAAGACGTGCGAGCGGGCCGACTTCCATCGGGTTCTCACGCCATCTCGGTGTCTTAAGCCACGAGTATTTGCCCTCGACGTTGAGGTTCTCGTATGGCGGCTGCGGGCCGGTGAAATTGAATTCCGTTTCGCCCTTCCAGGGATGCAGGCCAACGCCGTCGCCGGCTTCGTACTTGTACCACGAATGCGAGATATATTCCTTGATCTCGTTCTCATCTTTTCCGTTGACTTCATAGACCTTTGTCAGGTCCCGGTTAAGGATGGCGCCACGTTGGAATTTGAACAGATCGGGATAGGCGTAACCTTTCGTCGGCAGGTCGCCGTAAGCCAGATAGTTTGGCAGGCCGCCGCCGACGGCTCCCCAGTCTTTATAGAAACTCGCGATCGCCATAAGGTCGGGAATGTACACTTTTTCGACAAATTCGACCGCTTCTTTGATGATCCGGGCGACCATGTTCAGCTTTTCGGTGTTGATCGCGTTAACCTCGTTCAGGTTGAACGAGCAAGGAACGCCGCCGACAAGGTAATTTGGGTGCGGGTTCTTGCCGCCAAAGATCGCGTGGATCTTGACGATCTCCTTCTGCCATTCAAGAGCTTCGAGGTAATGGGCGACGCCGATAAGGTTCACTTCTTTAGGTAGTTTGTAAGCTGGATGTCCCCAGTAACCGTTAGCAAATATCCCCAACTGGCCGCTGTCCACAAAGCTCTTGAGCCTCTTTTGCAGGTCTGAAAAATATCCCGGCGAAGTCTTTGGCCAATTCGACAGCGAACGAGCGATCTTCGATGTTTCCTCCGGGTCTGCTGACAATGCACTGACCACATCTACCCAATCCAAAGCATGGAGATGGTAGAAATGGACAACGTGGTCCTGAATGAACTGCGTGCAGAACATGATGTTTCGCACCAACTCCGCATTTTTGGGAACGCTTATCTCTATCGCGTCCTCGACCGCACGCACGCTCGCGAGTGCGTGAACAGTCGTACAAACGCCGCAAACACGCTCGACCATAGCCCATGCATCGCGCGGGTCGCGACCCTTGAGTATTTTTTCAATTCCACGGACCATCGTTCCGGCACTCCAGGCGTCGGTAACCTTGCCGCCCTCGACAATGGCCTCGATCCTGAGATGTCCTTCGATTCGCGTGACCGGATCTACAACTATTCTCGTCATGATGCGTCACCTCCATTTTTCGGCTCTTGGGTTGCTGCCGGGGCATCGGGCTTGTTCGGACTAACCGATTCCTCCATGTTCTCCTGACGAACCTTTCGTTTTCGGATCGATGATGTGATGCCGTGCAGGGCGACAGCTCCTACAGCAGCAACCGCTGCCGTGGCACCGATCGTGTCGGCCGTAGATTCGATCCCAAAGCCGGGGAATTTGCTCAGATGTTGGTAGAATGGTCCGTTATCCCAGAAATCCTTTTCGCTGCATCCGATGCATCCGTGGCCTGACTGTATTGGATAGCTGAGATTGCCATTCCATTTGGTTACCGAACATGCGTTGTATGTAACGGGTCCGCGGCAGCCCATTTTGTAAAGGCAATATCCTTTGCGCGCGGCGTCGTCATCCCATGATTCGACGAATAATCCGGCGTCGTAATGCGGCCGGCGATAACACGTATCGTGAACACGTCGTGAGTAAAACTCCTTCGGTCGGCCCTGCGAATCTAGCTCCGGAATCTTTCCAAACAGCAGCACATGAGTAACTACACCCGTCATTACTTCGGCGATCGGCGGGCAGCCCGGGACGTTGATGACTGGTTTATTGATCAATTTGTGGATCGGTGTAGCAGTGGTCGGGTTGGGTTTCGCCGCCTGAATGCAGCCGTGAGAAGCACAGCTTCCCCATGCTATGACGGCTGCGGCCCCTTCCGCTGCTTCTTTAAGAATGTCGAGGGCTGATCGACCGCCGATCGTGCAGTACGCACCATCAGCGCCCATCGGAACCGAACCTTCGACGAGCAAAATATATTTGCCTTTATTGTTTTTCATGGTGTCATCGCGGGCCTTTTCAGCCTGAAAGCCGGACGCAGCCATTAGAGTTTCTGTGTAGTCGAGCGAGAGTGTGTCGAAAATGACATCGGCAACGATCGGGTGAGACGAGCGGATAAATGACTCACTGCAGCAGGTGCACTCCTGAAAGTGCAGCCAGACAACCGGCGGACGTGCCTTCTTTTCGAATGCATCAACGACCTGGCCAAAGGCTGAAGCGTTTATTCCTGCACTCGCTACAGCCACCCCGCAGAAATACATGAATTCTCGACGGCTGTACCCCTTCGCTTTCATGGCACGCCAGACCGAGGGAACATTTTTGTCCATAAGACCTCCCTTTGAGGAGAGGCTTCTTGCGGAGATTATCCAGATTGCCGAGCTGCTAGTTAATAGATCCTATGTCAATCTTTGGGTACTCTTCGTATATTGCCTCTCTGAAAAGAACAATAAGCGTTCTGCAACGCCCTGTGATCTGAGTCGATCCCTACTTTTCGTGATTCTGAGAGCAGCCTAAGGTCATATTTGGCAAGTAGCGTTCCAGAACGTTATTTAAGCGATTTGTATATGTCTGGAATTTAATAGATGGCTTCAAGCCCTTCGGGTGCGTATAAACTCACGCTTATGCTCGGAGCGCGCGAACAATCTCACGGATGATCGGATCCTTGGGACATTCATTGGAAGGCAGGATTCAGTTATCAAATGATTGGCGATCAGCCATTTTGAGGTACGGCCAGAGCATATGCGGAGGGCTAGTGGAGAGCTTTTGCCGCCAATAACCTCTCGGTACAGTTCGTGCGTTGGGGTTCAGTATTGCTTCACAGATCCAATCGTTTTGGAAGGTTTGAAAATGTGCTGAACGCGCCACAAAGATGTCTGCCAGAGAGCGGTTAGGGACTTAGAGTTTCATTGCCGTCCTGGCGTTTGCTCTCAGGAGGTGTAAGTACCATGTTAAGGAATAAGTCCGGGCCAGGACTCAGTAGGGGCCGGCTAGTAATCTATTCGATAATTATCACGACAATTATTTCAATGACCGCCGCGGGCTCAGGCTCCGCGGCTTTTTCTTTTCTCGGAGATATATATGGATCTCTCGATACTAGTGCCATAACAGGAACTGTTGTGCATGCCCAGCCCGCACCAACGTGCGTGCCGCCGCCGCCGAATATGATCAGCTGGTGGCCTGGCGATGGCAATCCCAGCGATATTGTCGGAACGAATGACGGCACTCTGGTAAACGGTGCGGCTTTCGCACCGGGCATGGTCGGGCAGGCATTCAGCCTTCAGGCTTCCAACGACTATGTCGATCTTGGCGGAGGATTTAACCTAACCAATATGACTTTGGATGCTTGGGTTCTGATAGATCCGGCAACCAACACCGGAAATATACGTGTAATAAGCAAAGACAATTATCAACTTCCGGGTGCGAGAAAAACATTTATTCTAAAGTCCAGCGCTCCAGGTAGCGGAGGAGTGGATGGCGGGGCCCTGTTCCAGGTATTAACCGACGATGAAGGATTCGACGTTGTGGGAGCACCGTCCGCATTGACTGCTGGATGGCATCATCTTGCCGGAGTAAGGGACGTTTCAGCAAATCGATTTGAACTTTACGTTGATGGAGCAATGGTCGCAAGCAAAACTCCGACCGTACTCGGATCGATCGACTCTGATGTTCACACCGTGATAGGTACGATGAATCCAAGTTTGCTTGGCGAGAATTTCCTGGGGCTCATCGACGAAGTCGAGATCTTCAGCCGTGCCCTCACTTCGCAAGAGTTGGCATCGATCTACAACGCCGGGAGTGCGGGAAAATGCAAGACGGGGGCCTGTACGCCGCCGCCGCCGAATATGGTCGCCTGGTGGCGAGGCGAGGACAATGCCAATGACGCGATCGGTGCAAATAATGGAGCGTTGCTCAATGGAGCCACCTTTGGCAATGCAGTCGTTCATAAGGGCTTCTTATTAGATGGAGTAGATGACTATGTTCGATTTCCTGCTTCAACCAGTCTCGACGTCGGTTTAAGTGACGGACTCACGGTCGATGCGTGGATCAAATCGGCGAACTCGGACGTGGGTGAGCCCTTGAGACCTATACTCGAATGGAGCGGCGAACCAGGCGATCCGAACGGGTTTGGTTCACATTTCTATTTATCCTCGGGACTCGGCGTATTGTTCGCGAACCTGGTCGACACCAGTGGTTCTTTCCACGTTTTAGAATCTGCCCCGGGTGCGATACCCCCAGGTTCCTTCAGTCACGTTGCTTTGACCTATAACAAGACAACGGGAATCGCGAGGATGTATCGGAACGGCGAGATCGTCGCCAGCGAAAATCTCGGTTCTTTCACACCAATGACATCAAAGAATCTATACCTCGGAGCCAGGGTTACTGACGTATACGGTGATCCCGGATACCGGTTTGCCGGAGAGTTCGATGAAGTAGAGGTATTTGCCCGTGAGCTCGCTCAAAGCGAGCTGCAAGCTATTTTTAATGCGGGGAGTGCCGGTAAGTGCGTCGCATCCTGCACCCCGCCTCCGCCCGATATGCTCACTTGGTGGCCGGGTGACGGCAACGCGAACGATATTCAGGGGCCGACTTTCGAAAACGGGGTGACATTTAACGGAGTAACATATGCTCCGGGAAAGGTTGATCAAGCTTTTAGCTTTAACGGAGTTGATTCGTACGTCCGAGCGAATAACACGATAAATATCGATGGCGGGACACAGGCGACTTACGATGCCTGGGTATATCCGACGGCGGTCCCGGAAGCCGGTCTTTATTTTGGGATTTTGGGTGCAGGTGATTCGACCGTGCCCACCTGGACGACGCAACAATGCAGGATTCTCTTCTGGAATCAGGCTGGTCCTCCAACAGGAACACAGGCTCTGATCGCACAGGCAAGATTTTATGTCGACTGCGGCCTTGATGATAACGAGAACCGAATTGGCCGCCTCAGCTCTCAGAACTACCCTATAAACGCCTGGCATTTCGTCGCGGCGACCTTCAACAACGGATCACTCGATCTGTATGTTGATGGTGTGCTGGATAACGGAGATTTGACCGGTACAGGCGGCAGTTCTATCAACACGAACGCACTCGATTATGTTTGGATCGGAGCTCATGTCAGGAATGACAGCTCACTCGTCACCGTCCCGTTCGCGGGACTGATTGATGAGGCGGAGATCTTCAACAGGGCACTTGCCCCAACAGAAATCCAGGCGATATACAACGCGGGCAGTGCCGGTAAGTGTAAGACCCAGAGTTGTACCCCGCCTCCGCCGAATATGGTGAGTTGGTACCGAGCAGAAGACAACGTTGACGACACCATCTCCGGTTTCAATGGGAACGCGCAGCTCGGAGCAAATTTTGCTGCCGGAAAAGTGGGACTTGCTTTCAATTTTGATGGGCAGAATGATTATCTGACGATCCCGCATTATGTTGCCCAGAACACCGGTGCTCAGATAACTATCGATGCATGGATCAATCGGGAGTCGCCAAGAATTGGTGCTACCATCTTCCAAAAGAGATCGCCTGATAATATTGGCGGATATGTCTTCGAAGTTACCGGTCAAGATGAAAATGCACTGCAGTTTGTGCTGATGATCGACGGAGTTTACCACTTCGTAACTAGCCCGCCGATATTGTCGGTCGGGGTTTGGCAGCACGTTGCTGCAACCTACGACGGGCAAGCAATGAAGATCTATATTGATGGTTTAGAGGTTGCAAATGAACCGCTTCAGGGAGTGATCGATCCGACCGAAGATCCGATAGTTATCGGGCGGAATGAGGTAAATAACGGTTTTGCATGGCATGGCCGTATAGACGAGGTCGAACTCTTCAATAGGGCTCTTTCACAAAACGAGATCCGGGCAATATACAATGCCGGCAGTAACGGCAAGTGTCTGCCTTCGGTCACGCCGACGCCGACTCCAACCCCGACGCGAACACCAACTCCATCACCAACACCGACCCCGGGCGTGTGCATCACGGATCCTGTCGTGGTCAACGCCAATAATAGCGGGCCCGGCAGCTTGAGACAGGCAGTTCTGGATGCGTGTGATAGCAGCTTGATCACGTTTGATCCCGCGATCACTTCTATCGACCTCGAAAGCGAGATATTTATCGATAAAAGCCTGACGATCGATGGCGGGAATAATATGGTGAGGATCTCAGGTCAAGGCATGAACCGGGTGTTCACGATCGGGCCGCTGATCGGCAGGGGTGATTCTCCTGGCGGCGTCGGAATCTACGCGACGCTCAAATCACTTACGATAACCGACGGCTTCCGATATAACGGGGGATGTATAGCTAACCTCGATGGCTCGACCCTGAATATCATCAAGTCAGCCGTAACCAACTGTAACGCAGCACCGTTTCCAGATTCTCCCGTAAATGGTGGCGAGACTAGGCCAGCTGCCGTAACCGTCTCGGCGGGCGGCGGTGCCGTTTTCAACCAGGTCTTTGGAACGGTGAACATTACTGATTCGACGATCTCCGGAAACTCATCGAATGGAGCACCCGGCGGCGGAATCTACCACGAAGGTGGCCAGATGACTATAACGAGGTCGACTATTTCCGGCAACAGGACGAACGGAGGTGACGGCGGCGGCATTTATGTAATGAGTATTCCGCTTCCACGGCAAAATCCGGGGCTTGCCCTTGAGCCGGTCTTGAATGTTGCCAATTCAACTATCTCCGGTAACTCCACCGCTATCATGCCGGTCGAGACGGTTCCGAACCCCCTTGAGTCAGGTTCCGGCGGCGGTATCTATGCTGGTTACGGCTCTATCGTGAATCTCTTGAACGCGACTATAACGAACAACTCTACGCCCGGCAGAACAGGAGCAGGAGTTCGCCTGGATAACCTTTTGATGCGACCGCGGGAAGTAATACCTTCTGGGACCAGCCCCGAAAATGGAGTACCTGTCGGTTCGGTTCGAAATACGATAATTGCCGCGAACGGAGAGGCCATAGACGTTCGGGGTGCCTTCTATTCAACGGGTTACAACCTGATAGGCAACGTAGGCGATGCCACTGGCTTCGGTTCGATCGGGGATCAGATAGGTAATCCCAACCTGCCGATCAACCCGCTTCTTGGACCCCTTGGTTCGAACGGTGGTCCGACGCAAACACATGCCTTTCTTGCCGGCAGCCCGGCGATCGATAAGGGCGGCACTGCTCCCGATCTAAACACCGATCAGCGAGGCGAAGGCTTCCTCCGGGTTGTTAATAACAGCGGAGTGCCCCCTGCCCCGGAAGGCAATGACTCGGATATCGGCGCTTTTGAGGTACAAGCAGTAGCACCGACTCCAACGCCGACGCCAACCCCGACGCCTACGCCTACCCCGACGCCGACACCAACGCCGACACCAACGCCGACGCCGACGCCAACGCCGACACCAAGTCCGACACCCAGTCCGACACCAAGTCCGACGCCAAGTCCAACACCGAGTCCAACACCGAGTCCGACGCCAAGTCCAACGCCGACGCCGATCCCTGTTGGACCTTTGTTCTCAGTGAATTCGGTGACACGCAACGAGACGAATGCGGGTACCACCACGTTCAGCTTTGAGGTGATCATTACTGAACTGCCGCCACTTGGGGCTCCAGCCAGGACGGTAGATTTCACAACAGTTGACGGAACCGCCACGGTTGGAAATAACGACTATGTGCCTCGTTCGGGAACCATAACCTTCGCGTCTGATTCACCGACGCTGCAAAGGATCGATGTTCTTGTTAACGGCGACATAACTTTCGAAGCCAACGAGGTCTTCTATATCCGCCTTTCAAATCCGGTTAATGGCACCGTTTTAGGGAACGACGGGGTGGGAACGATCTTTAACGACGACGTTGAGCCTTCGTTCTCGATCAATGATGTTTCAGCTAATGAAGGTAATGCGGGAACGACGGCGTTCACGTTTGCTATCACTCGTTCGGGCAACCCGACGTCGTTCAGTTCGCTGGTGACCTATTCGACGGCGAACCAGACAGCAGCGGCACCGGGCGATTACACTGCGGTCTCGAACGGCACGGTCACATTCTTACCAACCGATACGTCGAAGACGGTCACGGTTCTTGTCAACGGCGATACCGTTGTCGAGCCGAATGAGACGTTCCTCGTCGACATGACGACCGTTTCGAACGGCGTCATCGGCAGAGCGACCGGAACCGGAACGATCCTTAACGACGACGGCGGAATAACGCCGACGCCGACGCCGACGCCGGCCGGAACCCCGACGCCGACACCGACACCGCTTCCAACGCGGCCGGAAGGCGACGTGGTCGACGGCAGCGGCGGACCGCTGGGCGATAATCAGGTCCTGTCGAACGACGTTTCGTACATCCGACAGGTCGTTCTCGGCAACCTGCCGGCGATCCCGGCGGGAGCTCAGTTCCAGGCAGCGGACGTCAATCTAGACGTTCCGGGAGCCTGCGGAAACGCCCAGATCGAGGCCGGCGACGTGACCGTCATCCGCGGCTACAACCTCGGCGTGCTCAACGGCGTGCCGATCACGACCAAACCAGTCTGCGGCCCGACCGCTCCGGTGACGACCTCGCCCGTAGAGCCGAACGCTCGAACGGCTTCACCTGAAGTTGGGCGAACTATTCGGGCGGTGAACACTCAATGGAACTTTACGCCGACGGTAACCGTCGATCTCCAACTTGATGCCATAGGCGATGAGGCATCGACCAGCTTTTCGTTGAACTGGAATCCTGCGATCTTCACGTACGTGAGTTCTAACATGGGAGGAGGTACACCGGCGGGCACGAACCTCGGCCTCAATACAAACCAAACCGGGCAAGGACGTCTCGGTGTGCTGCTGGATGCAACGAATACCTACGGAGCAGGCCCTCGGCAGCTATTGACGATAACGTTCTCAGTTGCTGCTAATGCATCGCCGGGTGTATATCCAATAACGTTCTCTGACACTCCAACCGCTAAAAGCGTTTCGAGTGCTCAAGGAGCATTGCTTCCTACGACGTTCGAAGCGGGGAATATCGTCGTCCACCCGACAGCGGCTGGCGTCTCAGTCTCAGGCCGCGTCATAAATGCAAACGGCCAAGGCGTGAGAGGAGCAACGGTCGTTATCACCGATCCGTCGGGCAACCGACGGGCGGTAACGACAGGCTCGTTCGGCTTCTACAGCTTCGATAGTATTGAGGCGGGCCGTGCCTACATCGTGAGCGTCAGATCAAGCCGTTACCGCTTCTCGGCGAGAACGGTCACGGTACGAGATACGCTGACTGATATTGACTTTGTTGCACAAGAATAGGGATCTTGTGCAACTCAATATTCTACGGGCGGCTCACGCGAGCCGCCCTTTTTAGTTGGTTCAATCGCGAACCCATCGATTTGCTTGACATAACCGACCGAGGTTGTTGTTGCTTTCCCAAATCACTTCTAGAAATGCCCGACAAGAAATCGACTTATGTCGCAGACCGAAGCAGTCATAGGAAAGGAGAAAAGGTATTCGAGCCCGGAGCCTCAATTCGGCGAACCCTCTGACGTCAGCTTTCCCGATAAAATTGAGGATTTGATTACCAATATCGTTGAACCGGCAATAAAGGTGATCGTACGGGACCGCCTTGGCGTTAGTCTCGCCCGGACGATGAACGGCAGATGAATTGCGACTGTTGACCTGGTCAGTGAGGTCAAGACCCATATCGTAGCTCTCGAATAGCCAATTTGGAGCGACTATGAATTAGGTCGGGCAGACGAAGCCGGCTAGGGCATTGCGACTTCTTCAAAGAGCCCTCGATCTGCTCTTGGCCCCGCCAGACCGGCGGGGCCTTTTGTTGTCGAATTCATTTCGGGAGAAACCTTGTTCTCCCGTTTTGGATCCATCGTGGCTATTGCACAAAAATTTCTCAAACAAACAGAAAGGAATTATGAGAAGATCCGTGAGTATCAGCGTAAGCCGATCCACCCTGTGACATAACCAAAAACGGGGCTGTTAGATTCCGACGTAATGGCCGATTATCAGAGCAAGGATCGTCAAGGTGCCATATATGACTTCGCCTATGCCGATCTTTGTTGCTTTGACTTTCTTGCGATAGGACGAGAGTCCGATTGCAGAGCGGACAAGAAGTATCAGGAACATCGGCACAGGCAAATACGGTGCTAAATGATCGATCGCGAGAACTAATACTAGGCCCGCTGCAGCCGCGTGAGCACTGATCGGTACTATCCACGAATAAGTTTTGCCTTTTTCAAGTCTTAAACGGTTTCGGACGTAAAGGATCGATGGGATCAGCCTCGCCGTGATTATTGCCCACAAAGATAATGACTTTGGATAACCCCACCCGGCGGCGAGAGCGATAACCGCGATCGACGCAGTAAGGGCAGTTGAACCTAAGAGCTCGGCGAGCAAGCTGCGGGATTTCCGGTTGGCATCGCAATAGATCTGATATACCGCAAATGGGAGGACAAGTGCGAACGGGATAAAACTCTCAGGCCGCGTATTAAAGGCAGCCCCGACAGCCCCGACACAAAATATCGAGAAGAAAGCTGCCGCAAATTTAAGGGCCAACGTGGTTTGAGGCAGGCTTCTTCCCGCCAACCCGCCAGAAAGGATAACTTTTAGAGGTTGCCGAAGCAGGAACGCGCCGATCACCAGAATGGCGATCCATGGTGCGGCGATCGAAGGGGCGATCGCGATCCCGCCAACCAACGGTTCCAATAGAAAGCCCCAAGATCCGTGCTCTACCGGCAATGCGACGGCTTTGGCTCGGATCTTGGGGAATCGATCGATCGGAGGTGCTTCTAATAACATTCGCACTAATTAACTACGGGTGAGAAGACGATCTGCTCCATTTCAATAGCACGCGGAAACAGCAAGTTATTTTCCAGATGGATATGCTGATGCAAGTCGCGTTCGAGCTCGCCGAGACGAAGGTAAAGTGCGGTAAAGCTCGGGCAGGCTTCTGCCGGCAGCGTGTAATCGTTCGTTACCGCCCGCATCTTGGCCAATAATTCCCCGACCTCGTCGTGTTCTATCTCCATCATATTTACTGGGTGCCGAACCGTCCCGAAGGGCGGATACGATACATTTAGATGATTCGCATAACTATATTCGAGTTTTTGAATATATGGAAAAAGCACCATTTCCTCTTTCATCATATGCGGAGCCAGATCTTCGCACAGCGACTGAAAAAGGCCCTTTAGCTCGATCAGGTATGGGTTGTGCTCACCATGCCGGGTCGCCACCTTGGCCATCAATGGAGTGAGATGGTACGTTTCATCCTTTGTGTAGACATGATGTTTGTCAAGAATGTGATCAACGAGATCGCTCAGCCGCATCTCGGCAAAGGAGTCCTGGTCGCCCGCGTTCGGCAGATCCAGAACGCCGTCTATCTTCTGGATGACGGTTTCCGGATTAGCTCCGACATTCCGGCATGCCTCCTCGAACGGAGTATTTCCGTGGCAGCAGTAGTCGATCTTGAATTCCTCAAAAACCCGTGTTGTCACAGGCATAGCGAGGGCGATCTCGCGAACCGTTTTACCTTCAACATTTATCATCAATTTTTCCTCCTAACCTCAAGCTTCAAAAAAGAAGTTTCGTCGGTTTGATCTGTAATAAATATGATTTGGCTCATGTTCGCAAAAATAAACGGTATCAGCTTAGCCATTACACCCTGCCAAAATCGCTCAATTTCCGGCTTTGACGCACAAATGCTAAAAAGGACTTACGAGATAACTCGTAAGTCCTTTATTATCTGGTGGCCAGAGACGGGGTCGAACCGCCGACACGCGGATTTTCAATCCGCTGCTCTACCAACTGAGCTATCTGGCCGAATTTCGCATCTAAGTCGAAGCAGAACGCGAATTTGTAAGTGTAAATAAGCCGTTTCGCGATGTCAAATCATCGGTGTTAACCTTTTCTTTACGGGGTAATAATTATGCTAAAGGATCTATCCATTTCTGTCTTGATCTTTCTTGTTTCTATTGGTGCGGGCTGCGGCGGTTCGGCGGGTGTTCCGGCAGGGAATTCCGCGAACAAAAATGGGAACGTGTCGAATGCGAATGCAGCAACGCCGGTGAACGCGGTTCCCGCGAACCTACCTGCCGGGGTCTCGACCACGCCTCTGTCTCCTGCGAACGCAGCAAATGTTTCGGCGGCAAACGGAGCAACGCCTAAACCGGTAACGACACCCGGCATTCCGAGTCCCGCGGAGTTGAAGAAACAGGCTAAGCCCGGAACGACTCCGACGCCCGGAATTCCTTCGGCTGACGAGATGCGAAAAGCCTTTTCAAAACCGGCTGCAAATGCGAATTCGGCTTCGCCGTCGATGATGAAGGAAGTTCCAATGATGAGATCAACGAAGCCGGCGAATAAACCGTAAGGTTATTTCGCGGCGGTTACTGCGGTGACCGTTGCGAAAACGTTTTCACGCTTGGCTTTGATCTTAAGTTTTGGCGACCCTCCGTTTGCCGACGGATCCATCGCGGAGCGAAAGGTGACGTTGTAGGCGGAGCGCATTTGCAGGACGATATCTTCGTAAGCCTTTTGGATCTGGCCGATCTGCGTTATCGGATAATAGACGCCGCCCGACATCTGAGCTAGTTTTTCGCCCTCGCCCTCACTCTTGGCGGTGAGCGACATGTATTTTTTCCGAAGGGGATCGATGTCGGCATTCAAATTCTGCGCGGCGAGAGCTATCAGTCCCGACGGAACGTAGAGCGGATATATCAAAGCACCGCTTTCCTGGATCGAGCCCGTAAGGGAATCAAATGCAAGAAAAGACCGGTTGTCGTCGCCGTCTGTGAGCACCACAATTGCCGTCCGTTCGCCTTTGAGAGGGCGAAGCGTGTCGGCGATCGTGTAGGCAAGGGCATCGTAATATGCGGTGCCGCCGCCCGCGTCGAAAGTGTCGAGGCTGGTTGAGAGTTTTCCTTTATCCGTTGTGAAGGTCGAGAGCAGCTTAACGTCCTCGTTAAAAATAACGATCGCTACCCGATCCTGAGCCCCGACCGTGTCGACAAAATTCCGCGCCGCCTTTCGAATGAAGTTAACGTAATTTTCTACGCTTCCCGAAACGTCCAGAAGCAGCACAAGATTGAACGGAGCTTCTGACCGCTCGACCGAGATGATCTCGCGGGGCGTTCCGTTCTCTAAGACCTCAAAATCATCAGCGTTCAGGCCCGGGATGGAGCGGTTCTTGAGATCGGTCACCCGAACGAGTGCCGTTTTCGTCTCGGCATTTACTCCGGCTGCCCGATCTGATCGCGGTGCGAAACTTGGTTCGAGTCTCAACGGCGGCAGTGTTCTCGCGTAATCGCCGAAATACTTCGGCGACGCCCTACGGATCGCTTCCATCAGCAGGGAATCGCCGCTGCGGATGATCGCTTTTGCCGCGTTCGTCAGCGGCCTTTCCCTGAGGTCGCTCAACACCTCGTTTGGGGGAACGTTCAGCAGAATAATGCCGCGAGCGGTCGTTAGATCCAGCGAAACGGTTTTTGGCTTAGAAGCAGCTCCAGCGGGAGTGTTCTCTTCTTCTCCTATTTTCTTCTTCTCTTCCGCCTTCACGTGAACGCCTTTGATCTCAAAACGTCCCGCGGCTCGCTCTTTTACGGCGGCGATCTCAAAATCGGCGAGGTATCTCGGACGTGATTCGGTCCATTGCAGCAGATATTTGAGGTCGTTTGCCGGAACGTCCATTGCGAGCGTTCCAGTGTCGCTTTTTGCTTCGATCGAGGCGAAATTTCCGCTGACCTCGATCGCTCCGCTCAAGGTTTCGATCTTAAGATCCGTGCGTTCGGGAAGCGTGACAACGAGGTCGATGCGTTTTAGTTTATCGGCGGAAACATTTATCACCGGACCATTTATCTGTACCTCGGACCCGCTGACGCCTTTTGCGGACGAGGCAACGATGCCAAAGCCGGAAGGTGCGGTTTTCACGGTTACACGTCCATTTTTATTGACGATCTCGACGGTCGAGCCTTCGGCAAAATTCAGAGCGCGCCGTAGATCCTGCGAATATGCCGAACAGCACATCGCGATCACAAAACTGCATGATATAAAGAACTTTTTGGCCGAAAAGGTCATCTGCTCGGGTTGCTTGAGATCCGGCCGGATTGGATCAGGCGAGCCCTGACGCGTTCCTGCCACTTTTTCTTTGGACGCCCGTCGTCCTCAAATCGTTCGATGAGATCGTTCATCGATTCACCGCCCGCTAGCCGGGTCTTCAAATAGAGCAACGCTACAATAATAGCAGAAAAGGAGATGGTTATGAGCTGGATCGGCAGCCAGATGATCTGGATAAGCGACTCCAGTATCGTCCGTTTTACGCGGGTCCGCATGTCCATTTTTCCGCGTTCGCGGATCGGTGGACGGCCGCTGAGACTGATATTTATCCCGTTTTGACCGTCTTTTGTCTCTGCATCAGCGGGCGGAGCTGTACCTTCAGCGTTGGTCTCGCCTTCCTGTTGCTCCACCTTGACGTCATCTTTCTTAGGCGTGGGATCGAATGCTTTCGCCGTCACGTTCACAAAGAATGACAACGTTCCCGCAAGCAGCATCGGGATCACGAACATAAATAGCGAGGCTCCCAAGGCGGTTGTAAATGCCCGTCTGGTCAGTGCCCGGGAACGTTTGAAGCCCTCGCGGATGCCGAGGTTCTCCATCATTGCGACGGGCGTCATCACCATACACCAAACATATGAGGTGAAAAATGCGGCAGTGGCGGCGATCGTTGATGCAATGCCGCCGACGACCTGATAGTAAAGATCTACGCCGATGCCCATCGAGATAAGTGCTGCTCCGCCGCCAAACACCGCGAACGCGAGAGCCGCTGCAACAGCCGCGAAAACAAAGGGTGTAAACGCCGCAGTCGCTCCGCTCGTGAGGATCCGCTTCCATTTTCGGCGGGCTTCGCCAAGTACCGGGCGAAGCCGGATCGGCCTTAACGGTACCGATAAATACTGCGTGACGAGCCACACGATCGACCCCACTATCAAGGTCGCGCAAAAGGCGCTTACTAGGGTGAGGACCAAAACGACCACGCCAATAAGGATGTTTCCCGTAGCCTCGGGAACCAAGTCGCTGACACGAAGAAATCCCACTATTATCTGGAGTGCGGTAAGCAAGATCACCGGCAGCTCAAAGATCGTGGCGAGCAGCAGAAATTTCGGCAGGTGCTCGCTGTATATGACGAGCGCTCGCCGGAGCAGGGCAAAGATGCCTTCAGATCTGGAAACGAGTTCGCTCGCGAATGCTTCGGCGCTTTGCGGCCGATGTTCCGGCTCTTTGGCCAAAGCGGAGTGAATGACCCGCTTCATTTTCTTTCGCACCTTCTTCGCATCCAGTGGTTTTGGGGCGACGTTTTTGTGCGATTCCATTACGTCCTTGAAATCGCCCTCGAACGGCGGTGCTCCCGAGAGCATCTGATACGCGATCACGCCGAGGCTGTAGATGTCTGAGCGGGGATCGAGATGTTCGCCGCGGCATTGCTCGGGCGACATGTAAAGCGGCGTTCCTAGAACGGCTCCAACACGCGTGAGTTCGGCTGAATTGTTCGATTCGTAGAGCGAGCGAGCCGTCGTTTGGGCATTCGTCCCGGCGGCTTCGGTCGGTGCTCGATCATCGATCATTCGGGTGCCGACCGAGTCCTGAAATTCACCTGAGAGATCTCCGTCGTTAAAAACCGCGGTTTTGCCTTCAGATGCGATCGGTTCTAGATGCAATGTGCCGGCCTCTGAGACCAATGTCTGCTGCTCTGCGGTACCTGAGATCGTATTTCCGTCGGAAATATGCGTTCCTATCGCACCGGCTTTTGTTCCCTCGGGATCCGTCCCGCCAAAGGTCGTGTTTGCGCCCGCGATCACGGTATGCGTCGAGCGGCGATATTCCTGCGGAATTTCACCGCTTGCCGGAATATCAACATGATCCTCGAGCTTTGCGATACCGAAATCCAGCACTTTGACCGTATAGCCGCCGCGCTGATTTGGTTCGAGCCAGATGTTGTCGGGTTTGAGGTCGCGGTGAATAATGCCCTGATCGTGGGCCTCCTGAACGGCCGAGCAGACCTGTTCGAGGATGTCGAGTGTCCAGGCGACAGGCAGATTTTTTTCTTCGTCGAGGATCTCGCCGAGCGTGCAGCCGTCGAGATATTCCATCACAAGATAAGCGACCTGGCCTTCCTTTGTCTCGGAAAATCCAAAGTCAGTGACGTTTACCACATTCGGATGCCGCAGTCGTCCGGCAGCTCGGGCTTCGCGCCGAAATCGCTCGACAAATTCCGTCCGCTGCATGAACTGGGGCGATATGATCTTCACCGCCACAGGCCGCTCGGTCCCAAGATGCGTCGCCAGATACACCGTTCCCATACCGCCGCGGCCAAGCTCGCGTTCAATATGATATTTACCGTCCAGCGTCTGGCCTGCGAAATCGAGAAGATCCATAGTGTAATAGAGCAAACTCTAACGGTTTTACTGCTAACTATGCAAGTATTTACGACCCGCAGGCCGGATTAGTTTTTGCTTTTAAGTAAGGAAATGTAAATTGCAGAAGTGAACGAGACGGTCGCGGAGATATGAGGCCCCCGGATCAGCCCGAACGAGTTCGAAAAGCAATTCGAAATTTCAAAAAATGAAAAGGCAGGCAGATCAACCAGAAACGGTAGTTCGCGTGAGCGTCGTGTCCAGTTTTACTTGACCATATCAAACCGGTATCCATATAATCCTCATAATTCAAATTGTGATTTTATGAATTGAAGAATGACCAAGTTTAACAAAAGTAACTTCTTATGGCAGTAATAAGCTTAAACATAAATGGTAAAACGTTAAAGGTTGATGCTGATCCCGGAACACCTCTATTGTGGGTACTGAGAGATCATTTAAATCTTGTGGGCACAAAATTTGGCTGCGGCATCGCACAATGCGGTGCATGTACCGTTCACGTAAATGGCAGCGCTGTACGTTCCTGCGTATTACCGGTTTCATCTGTAAAAAACAATGCCGTTGTTACCATTGAGGGGTTAAGCGAAACAGGTGATCATCCGCTGCAGCAGGCATGGGAAGAACTTGATGTTTCTCAGTGTGGCTATTGCCAGGCGGGCCAGATCATGAGTGCGGCCGCATTATTAAAACGCAATGCAAAGCCAACAGATAACGATATTGATAATGCGATGTCGGGAAATATTTGCAGATGCGGAACACATGTCCGTATCCGTAAAGCAATTCATTTAGCGGCCAAACAACAAAGCAGCAAATAAACTAATTATGGCAACTACATATTCAAGAAGAAACTTTCTTAAGGTATCTGCTTTATCTGGTGGAGGTATGCTAATCAGTTTTAGTCTATTTAACCTGCCTGCCGAAGCAAAAGTATCGGAGGAAATGGTTTTTGCTCCAAATGCGTATATCAAAATTGCTGCTGACGGCACCATTGTGTTGTTGGCACCGAACCCGGAAATTGGCCAGGGTGTAAAAACATCGTTACCCATGATCGTTGCCGAAGAATTGGGTGTTGATTGGAAAAAGATCAAGGTCGAATTAGCACCATTAGACGGCAGAATGGGCCGACAAACAGCCGGAGGTAGTGGATCAGTAAGAGGACGGTTTACAGAGTTGCGTACAGTAGGAGCAACAGCACGTGAAATGTTGACGACTGCTGCAGCGAAAACATGGAATGTTCCTGTAACTGAATGCACGGTTGAAAACGGAGAAGTGATCCATAAGGTAAGCGGAAAAAGATCGAGTTATGCATCGTTGGCGTCTGCAGCAGCAAAACTCGAAGTGCCGGCCAAGCCAACGTTAAAAGACCCGAAGGAATTTAAGTTGATCGGCACAAGAGTTAAAGATGTAGATGCACATAAAATTGTAACCGGTCAGCCGTTGTTTGGAATCGATACAAGAAAAGAAGGAATGCTTTTCGCCATGGTAAGCCGTCCGCCGGCTTATGGAAAAACATTAGGCGAAGTGAACGATGCAGCTGCCCTGAAGATCGATGGCGTTAAGAAAGTAGTAAAGATCAAGAACGCAGTTGCCGTGCTTGCAACCTCTACATGGGCTGCAAGAAAAGGAAGAAATGCACTGGTGATCCAATGGAATGCAGGTGAAAAACTGGAGAACACTTCCGAGCATTTTGCAGCGTTTAAAACTTTGCTTGATAAACCTGCACCAACAGAGCCCGCAAGGAATGACGGAGATGTTGATGCAGCGAAACAAGGTGCCGCACAATTTCTTGATGTAACGTATGAGATACCTGCACTCGCGCACGGACAAATGGAGCCGCTTAATTTTTATGCGAATGTGAAAGATGGGAAGGTGGAATTGTTTGGTCCAACACAAGTACCCGGGGCAGTAAGAACCGAAGTATCGAAACAATTAGGAATTGCGGAAGAAAATATAACCATTTCATCGCCCCGCCAGGGTGGTGGTTTTGGCAGAAAGTTAATGACCGATAATGGCGTGGAAGCCGCATTGATCTCTGCAGCGGCACAATGTCCAGTGCAGGTGCAATGGACACGTGAAGATGATATGCAGAATGATTTTTATCGTCCTGCAGAAATGTGGAGATACCGGGCAGCACTTTCGGTTGACAATTTACTATCCTGGCATCAATCGGGTGTTGGTATTGGTCGTGGTGTACGTGGTGACAGTTATGTTGCAGGAAGTATTGCAAATTACCGTGCCGAAGGACAAGGTTTTACAAGCAATACGCCAACTGGTTTTTGGAGAGCTCCCGGGGCAAATACGCTTGCATTTGTTGCTGAAAGCTTCATGGATGAAGTATGCACCGCATTGAAGAAAGATCCGGTAGCATTTCGCCTGGAGTTGTTGAAGAAAGCAAAAGAACAACCTGTCGGAAGGATCAATTATGACCCGGAGAAGTATAAAAGTGTGATCGACCTTGTCGCAAAGATGAGTAAGTGGGGTACGAAAACACCCGGCGTATTCAGAGGTTTCTCAACATGGTTCTCGTTTGGCTCTTATGTGGCGCAGGTGGTTGATGTGCAATTGGTAAATGGACAACCGAAGGTTAAGAAAGTTTTTTGCGCAGTAAACTGTGGCCGTGTAATTAATTTGAGCGGTGCAGAAAACCAGGTGCAGGGTTCAATTGTCGATGGCATCAGTCATGCCATGTTTCCGAAAATTACTTTTGTAAATGGTGCGGTGGCCGAAACAAATTTTCATGCCTATAAGTTTTTACGCATGAAAGATGCGCCAACCGAGATCGATGTGCAGTTTGTTGAATCGAATGAGGCTCCTTCAGGATTGGGTGAACCGGCTTTGCCGCCTGTTGCAGCAGCTCTTGCAAATGCGATCTTTGCAGCGACCGGCAAACGATTACGCAAGTTGCCATTCGCCGACCAACTGGTTTAGATCAGTTTGATATGGTCAAGTAGAAATGGATACGGCCAGGGGCCGAGTGGCAGACGGTCCGTCCGTAGAAGCCTTCGATACGACTGAATGGTTCGCTTCGGACTTCTTCGACCTTGCGAAAAGCACCGCCTTCGAGCAGTTCGGTTTTCAATCTGGCCCAGAAACTCTCTGCCTGAGCGTGATATTAACAATTGCCTTTTTTCTGCTCGGCGGAGCGTCGAAGCAGAGAATGGCGACGCGATCCCACGCCCCTAATTGGTCAAAGAACGAACTGCCAAAAAACCTTCGACCTATCTGCCAAATACCTCTACCGATCTCGCTCTTTTGTTAAGACAAACGGGCGGACTCCTTCGAACAATCTGCCCTGCTTGTACATATTCATTCGATAAACAGGGGTGTTTTGAAAAAGTGTGAATCGTTTCACACTTTTTGAGCAAAAAAGTTGGAGCACATCGAAATGCAAAATTTGGGGGCGCTATTTTTCGTGTAATTGGGCACTCGTGGGATGCTCGAATTCGGCGGAGAAGTTTCTGTTGATATTTATCTCCATTTCCGCTAATATTTGGGGAAATTCAGCGACCAGCTAACTTTTTTCATCATTTCTCATATTCTTTGAGAATTTACGTGTTTTATTTGTGAAACGCGGTCGCATTTGTGTTAGATTATTTTTATCGAAGTAATTCGGTTCATGGATTTGCAGAAAATTGGATGGGAGAACTAGAAAATGAGCTTAGATAAAGGAAAAGCGATCGAGTCTGCGTTGATGCAGATCGAGAAAAAGTTTGGCAAAGGGTCGATCATGAGGCTTGGCGAGCGGCCACATGAGGATATCGGAGCGATCTCGACAACGTGCCTCAGCCTGGATGCGGCGATCGGCGTCGGCGGATTTCCGCGCGGCCGTATCATCGAGGTTTACGGGCCTGAGAGTTCGGGTAAGACGACGTTGGCGTTGACCGTGGTCGCTTCGGCCCAGAAAACGGGCGGCGTTTGTGCTTATATCGATGCCGAACACGCGATGGACCCGGAATACGCCACAAAGCTCGGCGTCAACATCGACGACATGTTAATCTCGCAGCCCGATTCCGGCGAGCAGGCTCTCGAGATCGCCGAGACGCTTATCCGTTCGAACAGCGTGGATGTGATCGTGATCGATTCGGTCGCGGCCCTTGTTCCGCGGGCTGAGCTTGATGGCGAAATGGGCGATTCGCTGCCTGGACTGCAGGCACGGCTGATGTCGCAGGCACTTAGAAAGATCACAGCGATCGTTTCGAGTTCAAATACGTGCTTTATCTTTATTAACCAGCTTCGCGAGAAGATCGGCGTGTTCTTCGGCTCACCGGAGACAACGACCGGCGGCAAGGCGTTGAAATTCTACGCCAGCCTTCGCCTCGATATTCGTAGAATTGGTGCTATTAAAGATGGCGACAAGGTCGTCGGAAACCGCACTCGCGTTAAGGTAGTGAAGAATAAATGTGCACCGCCGTTTCGTGAGTCGGAGTTCGATATTATGTACGGAGAGGGAATCTCGCGGACCGGCGATCTGCTCGACCTGGCGGTAAATCACAACATCGTCGATAAATCAGGAGCATGGTTCTCGTACAAAGGTGAACGCCTCGGCCAGGGCCGTGACAACGTCAAGAACATGCTGAAAACGAATGTCGACCTTCTCGAACGTATTGAAACGGACGTGAAGGCCGAACTTGGTTTTCCTGACTCTACGGCAGCGGCCACCGCGTAATTAGGGCTTCGTTGCCGGTTTCTTGACCGGCGGTGGAGGTTTGGGATAGACGATATCCTTTCGATCAACGGTCGGTGTCGGACGTGGCGGGTCGGCACCGATCGGAACAACCCAAATCTCGTAATTCGGCTGTTCTTTGAACCCGCCGTCGATCGCCGCAACCCGGTCATACGGCGTACCGGCTTTAGTTATATACGCTTTCATCCGTCGCAAGACATCGGCTGCGTAGCCGCGGACGTTAGTTCGGCCCGCGTAACCAATGATATAGATACGGTCGGGAGCCTGAGCTAAGTAGGTTACGATACTGTCGAGTTTTCCCGCTTCGTCTTTTTCGGGAAGGTCACCGAATTCATCCACCTTTTTCGCTGGTGCGGCTACCGGAACGGTCACGGTAGCGCGGTTCGTGCATTCGAATCCATAGCCACCGATCAGCAGGTCCGCAATGATCTGACGGTCATTGCCGGCGCCGGTCGAGTCAACCGTGATATTGCGAGTACCCTGCCCTGAAGTGATCGTGCCGGAGGAGATGGACCAACTGTAGATCGGCTGAACGCTCGGGTCTCCGCCACCAATATTTGCCGCCACGGTAAGTTGCTCACCATCCTTTAACGGACGGTTGGGGCCCTGGATCTGGATCTGAGGGCACGGGATCACGGCAGGCGCCGGCGGCTGAGTGTTCGGCGGCTGGTTGGTTGCCGGCTGATTGGGTGCTTGAGGATTGGGCTTTCCCTGTGGAGGAGTTTGAGCGATAGCTGCGACGGTGCAGAGCCCAAAAACCGCCGGTAGTATGCTGATAACCAGTTTTTTCATAATTTAAGGCCTCCGTTTAGATTTGGGTTGCCAGATTATAACACGCTTTGCGATCAAAATTTGTTCCCCGTAAGAAGCTCAAACGCCTGAATATACCTTGCAGTCGTAGCATCACTGACATCATCGGGCAAAGGCGGAGCCGGCGGTGTTTTGTCCCAGTGGAGTGTCTCGAGATATTCTCTGACGAACTGTTTGTCGAATGATGCTTGAGCTTTGCCAGGTGCGTATTTGTCGGCTTCCCAGAATCGGGATGAGTCAGGGGTGAGAACTTCATCGATAAGAAGTATATTGCCATCCGCGTCCGTGCCGAATTCGAACTTTGTGTCGGCAATGATGATTCCGCGCGTCAAAGCGTAGCCTGAGGCTTCTTCATATATCTTCAACGATCGTTCCCGCAGCAAATCGCCGGTTTCTTTACCTACGATAGAGCAGAAGGTGTCGAAGTTGGTATTTTCGTCATGGCCCGTTGCGGCTTTTGTGGCCGGCGTAAAAAGCGGTTCCGGAAGTTTGTCGCATTGCTTCAGACCCTGCGGAAGTTCGTAGCCGCAGACTGAACCGGTAGCTAGATATTCCTTCCAGCCCGAGCCTTCCAGATAGCCTCGAACTACACATTCAACCGGGAATACATTCGTACGCCAAACCAACGTCGCCCGACCCCGCAGTTCATCATGCCGCCTGATCGATTGCGGCATCGCCGTGAGATCAGCGGAAATGATGTGGTTGGCTGTTATAGGAAGAAGGTGGTTGAACCAAAATAGTGATATTTGGGTAAGTACTTCACCCTTCCTTGCGATCAGGGTTGGCAGGACGCAATCAAAGGCAGATATGCGGTCAGTTGCAACGAGCAGCAGGCGTTTTTCATCGACCTCGTACACATCGCGAACCTTGCCGCGATGGAGCAGATTCAATTCGGGTATGTCAGATTCGGATATCTTGGTCGCAACGGTCATAGCTCAACTTTATTATGGAGACCGCGTTCTGGCAAAACAAAAAAAGGTCAATTATTTCTGGAAGATGCCTAGCGTTGAACTTATTTGAACACTGTTGAAAAATTTAATGACAAACAGTTTAGGAACATGCATAATAATAGGTGGCCCGGTTAAGATTACCGGACACTCTTTTACCTTCCGGACCTTTACTCTTTTTGGATCCCCGTCGATAGTTGGTCCGCAGAGTTCCTACATGTACCGTCTTTTCCCAATGATATTCCGAATTACCTCCACCGCATGCGTGGCGGCGGCTTTTGGTTCGTCCACCCTTGCCCAATCGGCCCAGCAGCAAAAAGTGATTGAGCAATCCGGTGACAGCGGCTGGTTATGGATGATCCTCATCGTTGGCCTCCTGTTGGCGGGAGCCTTCCTTATCTGGCGAAAGTATAAGGGAACGTCTTCATTGCTGGAGGCAAGTGAAGGCCGGGCTACCAGCTTCTACAATAGCAACGAAAGCTACGAGATGGACGGACTAGACGTCGACAAGGAGTTGGAATGGCTAAGAAAGTCTAAGAAATCAAAAGCAAAAGCACCTGTGGCCTCAGGAACCGCCGCCCGATCCAAGGCGGCACTTTCTGATCCTCCGCCGAGACGAGCGGCAGCGAGCGCCGACATAGATACGAGAGCATTTCAGGAGAGAATGCGAAAACTGCAATATTCACAGCTGCCGATCAACTCCTTCATGCATTTCACTCCCGCCAAGCTGTATGAGCCGCTGCCTGTTTTGGACGATCCATCGCTGTTGAACGCGATAGAACAGGCAAATGAAGAATATGAAGAAGATGAATCCGTCCGCGAGTTAGCGCTTAAGATCCTGACGGCTTTCCGAACCCGGAATTCCGTCGATGCGCTGACGCAGATCGCTCTGTACGACCTTTCGTCAAACCTTCGGTCAAAGGCCGTGTCCACGCTTACCGAGTTTGATCATCCGTCAGTTTTTGAGGCGATCCTGCTTGCGTGCGCCGATCCTACGCGTGAGGTCCGAGCCGCAGCTGCACGAGGTTTGTTCCGGCTCAGTTTTGACCGGGCTGATGCCTGGAAACGGCTCATGGAGACCAACGACGAGTTTCGCATGAGCCACGCTGCAAGGGCTGCGATCGAATCGGGAATCGCGGTAAAGTCTTTTGATAGGCTCGTCCACGAAGATCTAAAGGTCGCCTATGAAGCGTTCTCGCTTGTCGCGTTCATGATTGGTTCCGGCGAAACCGCTGAGATCTTTAAGGCGATCAGAAATCATCGAGACGAGCGGGTGAAATTTGCGCTCCTCCACGTTTTAAAGGTCCAGAAGGACGAGAGAACGATTGAAGCACTGGAGCAACTACGAACGTCCGGGTCACTCTCCCCGGACGTTGCCGAGCGGATCAAAGAGACAATCGCCAGCTTTGAAAAAGTAACGGCGTAGTAATAGTAGTAATAAAATACAAGGGGGACAGCCCAAAGGTTATGCCAGCATTGTATGTTGATGGAACGGGCGTCGGCGTGAAAGTCGGAGCTATTGCTCCCGATTTCACGCTTAAGACCAGTACAAACGAGGATTGGAAACTTTCTGACCACTTGGGCTCCGTCACTGTTCTGCTCTTCTATCCTCAGAACGAGACTCTTGTGTGCACGAAACAGCTTTGCTCAGTTCGTGATCACTGGGAAGACTATCTTGCGACAAAAGCGACGATAATCGGCGTTTCGCCCGCTGATCCTGAGGAGCATTTTCAATTCGCAAAGCGGCGCAAGCTTCCGATCCCGCTGCTTGCGGATCCGGGCCGCACCGTTACCCGCATTTTTGGTCGGCATTGGCTCTTTCCGATAAGTTTCACCAGAGCCGTAGTGGTAATCGACGCAAAGGGTATGGTGCGGAACTGCGACGTGATGCTCCGAGCATTCCGACCGCTGGACGAGAAAATAATCACCGATATCTACGCCGCACGCGGTGACGCCTTCAACGATAAATACGATCAGATTAGGCAGCGATCTCCGATCCGGGACCTGGTCCGATAGCCAAGTCACGACTTTCGCTAATAGGGAACTGCTGTTGTCCGCTCAATACAACAAACCGACATTGGTAGTATTCCAGCACATCTGTCCGCTTTCGCAGCCAGTAGTTTTTTGATACGATTGAGGTGTGCAATTTCGTCTCATTTCTGAAAATACGCCCAAGGGAGATCAACCCGAGGCGATCAGGCAGATCATCGAAGGGCTTAACGATGGCGTTAAAGATCAGGTGCTGCTCGGCATAACGGGCAGCGGTAAAACCTTTACGATCGCAAATGTGATCGAAAAAACGCAGCGCCCGACACTCGTCCTTGCTCACAATAAAACTCTGGCTGCCCAGCTCTATCAGGAATTTAAGACCTTTTTTCCCGAGAATTCGGTCGAGTATTTTGTCTCATACTACGACTATTATCAGCCCGAAGCGTACGTTCCGGCCGCCGATCTGTACATAGAAAAAGAAGCGACGATCAACGAAGAGATCGACCGGCTGCGGCTCTCGGCCACCCGTGCGCTTTTTGAGCGACCGGATGTGATAGTCGTTGCGTCTGTTTCTTGTATTTACGGCCTTGGCGATCCTGACGCGTATTTTGGGATGCTCATCTTCATTGAGCCGGGCATGAAGATAAAGCGTGAGGAGTTCCTGCAAAAGCTGGTCGAACTGCAGTACGAACGCGTCAACATAGATTTTGACCGCGGCGTTTTCCGGGTTCGCGGTGATGTGGTCGAACTTTATCCGAGCTATCAGGACCAGGCATATCGAATTGAGTTTTGGGGCGACGAGATCGACGCGATCTATACGATCGATCCGCTGCTGGGTGAGGTATTGGCGAAGCACGAAACACGCATCCCGATCTATCCTAAAACCCACTATGTAATGAGTAAGGCGACGGTTAAAAGTGCGGTCCAGACAATCAAGGCCGAGCTCGAATCGCACGAAGAATATCTTGTCAAAGAAGGTAAGATCGTCGAAGCCCAGCGTCTGCACCATCGGACGATGTATGATCTCGAGATGATAAAGGAGATGGGGTTTTGCCGCGGTATCGAGAATTATTCACGCCATTTGACCGGCAAGGCTCCAGGTGAACCGCCGCCGACTTTGCTCGATTATCTTCCGTCAAATGCCCTGATGGTCATCGACGAATCCCATCAAACCATCCCGCAGCTGGGAGCGATGTTTAAGGGCGATCAATCACGAAAGGGAACGCTTGTAGAATACGGTTTCCGGCTGCCGAGTGCGAAAGACAACCGGCCGCTTAATTTTCAGGAATTCGAGGAACGTGTGGGCCAGACGATATATGTATCGGCTACACCCGGCCCTTACGAACTCACCAAGGTCGAAGGCGAAGTGATCGAGCAGATAATACGCCCGACCGGGCTTCTGGACCCGATGGTCGAGGTCCGTCCGGTGAAGGGCCAGATCGACGATCTGCTCGAGGAATGCCGCCTCCGTGCAGAACGCAATGAACGCGTTCTAGTGACAACACTGACCAAGCGTATGTCCGAGAATCTGACCGAATACTTCTCCGAGGTGGGCGTTAAGGTCAGGTATCTCCACAGCGATATTCACACGCTCGAACGCATCAAGATCCTTCGCGATCTGCGTCGAGGCGAATACGACGTTCTCGTCGGAATCAATCTATTACGCGAAGGGCTCGATCTGCCTGAAGTTTCGCTTGTTGCGATCCTCGACGCGGACAAAGAAGGTTTCCTGCGTTCGCAAAGCTCGCTCATTCAGACAATGGGGCGAGCTGCCAGAAACTCCGACGGAAAGGCCATCCTCTACGCCGATAGGATCACAAAGTCGATGGAATACGCAATCTCGGAAACGATCCGCCGCCGCGAGATCCAGGAGGCTTACAATACTGAACACGGGATTACGCCAACCACGATCATCAAATCGATCGACGCAACGCTTGTGACAGCTTACGAGGCCGATTATTTCAAGATCCCTCTCGACCTGGATTCGTACGAAGAGTATTCACCCAAACAACTGAAAGAGACCATCCAGCAGATGGAGGCCGATATGCGCAACGCCGCCAAGGAAATGAAATTCGAACAGGCTGCCGAGATACGCGACCGGCTGAAGTATTTGAAGGAAAGGGAATTGGTGGTTCGATAGCGTCAGTTTCATAGTCGTTCTTGCATCCTGTATAATCGTGTTTATGCAAGTCAAAACGCAGCTTGACGATCTGCAAAGCTATCTCAACGATGCCAGCAACATGCCGGGAGGCTATGCAGAGAAGCTGTTTGTCCCGGAATCGGCAGATGAGATCGCTGAGATACTTCGCGAAGCGAACGAGAACGGTACGTCGGTTACGATTTCGGGAGCCAGAACTGGCACCGTTGGTGGTGCAATCCCGTTCGGCGGCGTGATCGTCTCGCTCGAGAGATTTAACAAGCTCGAAATAAATAAAGGATCTCGCACTGCCATTGTCGGCAGCGGCGTGATTCTCGGCGATCTGCAAAAAGCGGTCGATGCTGATGGCTTATTCTATCCGCCCGATCCGACCGAATGGAGTTGTCAGATCGGCGGCACGGTCGCGACAAATGCTTCGGGTGCGAGAAGCTTTAAATACGGTGCGACGCGTCGCTATGTGAGACGGATACAAGTCGTATTGGCCGATGGCCAGATCGTGGAGATCGAAAGAAATAGCGAAAGCCATTTCGTAAATAAGGGCGAATCGCCAGAGTCGAATGGATCGAACTTTCTTGAGCTTGGACAGCTTCCACAATTGACCTACGATCGTCCAAATGTTCGCAAAAATGTCAGTGGCTACTACAATCAGGCACCGCTTGATCTGATCGATCTTTTCATCGGCAGCGAGGGAACACTAGGTGTGATCACTGAGGTGGAACTGGCGTTATTGCCTAAGCCTGAAGGATTTTTTAGCGGGATTGTTTTTTTTGCGAGCGATTCCGATCTCCTCTCCTTCGTCGACGAAGCCAAGGCTCTTTCGATCTCAAGTTTCAGATCCGAAATTTCAGATGGGATCAGAGCTTCGCTCATCGAATATTTTGACAACCGGGCCTTGAGGTTTATATCGGAGAAATTCCCTGAAACGCCGAACGGCATGGCGGGAGCAATATTCTTTGAACAGGAAACGACCGCGGATAATGAGGATGCTCTCCTAGAGTCGTGGAACGAACTTTTTGAAAAGCACGGGGCTGATCTCGAGCGTTCATGGTTTACGACGAATGAGCAGGATCGCGAGAAGATGCGGGCATTTCGCCACGTCTTGCCGGTTTCGGTTAACGAGCGCGTGGTTAAGAACAAGCAGCGAAAGATCGGGACGGATATGGCGGTTCCGGATGAGAACTTTGCCTCGTTCCTTCGATATTACAAAGAAACTCTCGACGCGAGTGGTCTCGATTATGTGATCTTTGGGCACATAGGCGATTGCCACCTGCACGCTAATATGCTGCCTAAAGATGCGGTCGAGGCAGAGAGGGCACGGCATATCTATGGCCGGTGCGTCGCCCAAGCGATCATGCTCGGCGGAACGGTATCAGCAGAACACGGCATCGGGAAGCTGAAACGAAAGTATCTATCGGCAATGATGGGCGAGCGGTATTTGAATGAGATGGCCGAGCTCAAAAAGGCGTTTGACCCGAAGTGTATTCTGGGACGGGGCAACATTTTCGACGAAAGTTACCTATAATTAGAGGGCGAGCATCTTGCCCGTCCAAAGTTGAATTTGCGTTTAGTAACATGCGAGCAAGATGCTCGCCATCCAGTGAATATGATCAAAGCAATTTTAATGGACTTCAACGGCGTCATTATCGATGACGAACGGGTGCAGATGAAAGCTTATCAGGAGGTTCTGAAAGCCGACGGCATCGACCTGACGGAGGAAGATTACTTTTCCTCTCTCGGAATGGATGACAAGACGTTCGTCGCAAACGCTTACGCTCGGGCAGGACGATCAGTCGAGCCTTCGCAAGTAGAGGAACTCATCGCGGCAAAATCTGCAAAGTGGAAGGAAACCGTTTCCGCCGATCTGCCGCTGTTTGACGGGATTCCCAATTTTATCGAAAAGATGTCCCGAGAATTTACCCTCGGTATCGTGAGCATGTCGCGGCGCCATGAGATCGACCTTGTCCTTGAGAAAAGTGGGCTGGCCAAGTTTTTCGCGACGATAGTAAGCGCCGAGGATACCTCTAAGTGCAAGCCCGATCCTGAGTGTTTTCGTAACGGTTTTCGCCAACTCGATGCGATCCGCACCGCGGGCGGCCATCTGCCGATGACTCATTCCGAATGCCTGGTCATCGAAGATTCGCCTCCTGGGGTTATTGGTGGCCGCCTGGCAGACCTTCCGGTTCTGGGCGTGACGAACACGGTTTCTGCCGAGAGACTCCGCGAGGCAGGAGCCGGTGCGATCGCTAAGGATCTTAGTGACTGGATGCCGGAATCGATCCGGCGGGTTTTTTAAGTCAGAACCGCCTGCGTTAGCGGACGGATCGTCGGTTAGCAATTTTGCAGCTATTTTTACAGCGAATTCCTCGCTGAAAGGTATTCAACTAATACACCGCCCGCTTACGCAGGCGGTTCTGACATATGGACCATTTCATTTCACAAGACCAAGCCGAAAACGGCCTTCTCGATTGTGCGGCTTTTCTCGCCGAGCGGATCAAGAGCAGTGACGGCCATGCCGAGGCGATGAATACCATCGTGCCAATGTACCTCGCAAAGGGTGATGTAGACCTTGCTGCCGAGCTGGCAAACGCTGTCGATGATCCTTTCTCAAGGGACAAGCTCTTGATCGCGGTCGCTGTGAAATGTGCTGAGATAGATGACGAAGAGTACGCTCTCCAATTGGCCGATGCCATCGAGGATCACGGGCTGCAGTCACAGGCATTTGAGCGGATAGGACTCGTCCTGGCGGGTAAGGGCAAGGCAGAAAAGGCAGCTGAGGTTGCCGATCTGATGGGACATTCCGATTTTGTTTACGCCGGCATCGCCACCAATCAGGCAGCCCACGGTAATGATGCTGGAGCTGAGAAGACCTTAGAAAGCATCGAGTTTCCGTCCGCTCGGGTCGCTGCTCTGCAGCAGATCGGAGCTGCACAGATCGACGCCGGGGAAACCGAAAAGGGGATCGCAACGATGCAGGAAGCGGTCGCTTCGGCGGGCGAGATCGAGCACGACGAGGAACAGATACGGGCCCTTTGCGAACTCGGCAACGTATTCCTGGACGCAAAAGCGAATGACAAGGCGATTGAGACCTTTGATATTGCGAAGTCGCTCGCCGAAGTGCTCGAGAATACACATCGGGAAACATTCCTCGTAAATTGTGCGATCGGATTTCTGCACGCCGGGAGCACAGACCTGGCGGACCGCACATTGGATCTAGTCACAGACAAGACGCAGATCGCCTCTGCGATGCTCGGCTTTGCTCGCGATCACTGGCGAAAAGAGGAGAAAGAAGAAGCGATCGATGCTCTCGAAGAAGCGTACGCGATACTAAGATCCCAGCGTGAGAACGAAACGCGGGACAGCCGTTCGCGAAACGCTCTGTTTACAACAATTGCCACGCAATTTGCCGGTTTCGGCAAATCCGAGCGCGGCGTCGAGATCGCCCTCGAGAATTCCGACCCTAACGAGCAGATGAACGCTCTCGCCCAGATCTCTCAGATCCTAACTATTCAGAAGGAAGACGAACTTGCTCGCGAGGCACTAAATCTGATCGATGAAGATGCCAACCGCCTGTTCGCTCTCGTCGCGATAGCGGACGGGAAACGAAAACTGGACGAGCCCGCTGCGGCGGTAGCTGTTCTGGACGAGGCTGCGACACTCGCGGAAACTGTTCCGCAGATCTCCGCAAGGTCCGAAGTACTCATTGAAATAGCCGACGGTTTTGCGAGCCTTGAGCAACCGGAAAAAGCACGAGCGACGTCGATCGAAAACCTGTCGATCATTTCTCAGATCCGCGACGAAAGCAGCCGGGCCGTCGCATTAGCTAATCTCGCGGCCGTCTATTCGACGGCCGGCATCGAGCCGGAAGAGCGGGAAAAAGCCGTAATGCGCGGCTTGGCGAGTTCGGTGGCGTACTAACTCTATTAACTTAGTAGATATCGTTATTGATCAGATCGCCGAATACATCTCGCTTTCGGATCAACTCTGAACTACCGGTTTCCTTAATTAGAACAACCGCAGGCAGAAATCGGCCGTTATACTGCGATGCTTGGGCAAGTGAGTACGCTCCGCAATTCAACAGAGCGAGCAGATCGCCCGGCTTAAGGTTTGGCGGCAGAAGCCGATAGTCGGGCAGACGGCCTTCGCCCTCGATGTCGAAATAAACATCTCCGCCGTCGCAGAGAGGTCCGGCGAGTTTGTATGGAAATGCAGGTTCATCGTCGGCACGTTCGGCTGAGATAACATGGTAGTACCATTTGTACGTTTCCATTGAGAGCAGGATGTTGAAACCGGCGTCGGTGAGCAGCCAGTGTTCGCTCGTGATCTCTTTATCTGCAAACGATTTGGCTACCTCGTAAATGCCAAATGACACGCTCTGATGGCCTTTTTTCCTGTCCTCCGCATCTTTCTCCAACTTTTTCCGTAGTGACTGACTCGTCGCCTCATTGATACTCGCAAGCGGTCTCTCCTTAAGGTTGCGAACCGAGGTCAAACAGATCCCGGCATCAGCGATGATGCTGCGACCAGGTTCGAGAAGAACCGTCAGCTCCTTGAGCAAGTGTTCCGTACCGGTTACCTCGGACTTCATGCGGACTTGTTTCCAGGCCTCGGAGATTGCGGAATATGGATCATATGCGGCGGAGAACATGCTTTCTCTCGCAGCGATTTCCTTAAACTCTTTTGGGACGGGGCGGTGTACTATAGCTCCGTCAGGACGAGTGCTCTCGAAATATCCCCTTTCGATAGCTTCGTCCATTCGCTTTTTAGCCTCGTCCGCGAGCTTTTGCATTTCCGCTGGCATCGGCGGAAGTTCTTTGCCTCGTGAATAGTTGACAGGGAAGCCGCCGCCGATATTGATATGTTTTAGCCGGATGCCGGTCTCCGAATTTATTTTGACCAGATTGTCGAAGAGCATAGCAAGAGCCTGCGTATAGACGATCGGATCCGGATTTTGCGAGCCGACGTGCAGGTGAATGCCGCAAAGGTTGAGATGTCGTGAATCTTTGTGATCGCGAAACGCCGAGAAAGCTTCATCCGGCATCATTCCGAATTTTGACGTCACGAGAGCGGTTTGCAGGCCGGAATGCGTGTCCGACTCGATCTCGGGGACGAGACGGAGGCTGACGTTGGCGGATCTGCCGAGACGTTTGGCGGTTTCTTCTATCAGTGAGAGTTCGTAGAGTGAGTCGACCTGGATCGCGTAGATCCCCGCATTTATTGCGTTCTCGATCTCCCAAACCTCTTTGCTGGTGCCGTTGAAAATTATCTGGTCGCCGTTAAATCCGGCTTCCAGAGCTTTCCACAGCTCGCCGCCCGAATTGACCTCGATATCGCATCCGGCGCCTTTCACGGCTTTCAGAATGCCCATCGTGGACATCGCTTTGGCGGCGTAGCAGACCTTTAGCGGGCAATCGATGGCGTTGCCAACTCGCTGCAGGCGGGTGATATTGTGACGTAAGCGCTTCTCGCTGAACACGAAGAGCGGCGTGCCGTATTCGCGGGCAAGGTCGACTGCGTTGACGCCATCGATGTGCAGCTCGCGATTTCTAATGTCGAGGAAACCCTCGATCTCCCAAGATTGTGTCATAGGAAAAGTAACAACGGATTAACACAGATCTACACGGAAAGAAAGAATCTGCGTGAATCCGCGTTAATCCGTTGTTTGTTTTTTAGTTAGCTGAATGCCCGTTCCGCGTAGATAAAGCCCGGGGAGCGAGATGGGCAATTTGCCGGTGATGTCCTGCGTGCCAAGTAACGCCCGTGCCGATGCTCTCTGCAGACTCGGCATATCGCCATACGCGACGAGGTAGGTTTTCATTTCGGGGAAACCGCCCAAAACGTATGGATTGCCGAAGCTAATGCCGATAACTTTTTTGTTCGAGGCGAGCAGCTCTTTCAGTATCGCCGCTCCGTTTTCCGGAATGCCGACGCTGTTTTTTGCTCCAGATCTTACGCGTCCGTAAAGGCCGACAATTACCGTGTCCGCTTCGTTGACCGCTTTTCGGGCAGCCGCGACCTGATCGGCGAAAGAGTTTTCCTGAAGGTATGCAGACGAGAACCTCAGTCCGCCGCCTCGAAGGGAGTTGACCAAACTGCTCATCGTCAGCGGTCCGTCAATGCCGTTAGAAAGACCAAGAACGGCGATCTTTGCATTCTTGTTGATCGGCAGAAGGCCCTCGTCATTTCTTACGAGCGTTATCGCTTTTGTTGCGATCTCGTCGGTAAGGAGCGTACTTTCCGCTCCAGAAATAAGCGTGTCTATCTTGTCTACCGGGGTTAGTTTTTCCTTGAACAATCCAAGCTCATGCTTCCAGGCGATCTGGCGTCGAACGGAATCGTCCAGCCGTTCCATAGGGATCCGGCCGCTCTTGACCGCGGCGGTCAGGCCCCGGAGCATTACATCAACATCGGCGGGTTTTTCGAGAATGTCCGTGCCGGCGAGGAACGCCCGAACCCCGGCTTCTTCCTGATCGAAATAAAGCGTCAGCCCGCTCATGCTCATCGCATCTGAGACGATCAGACCTTTAAAGCCCATTTCATTTCGCAGGATCTCGGTTTGAAATTTTGCCGATAGAGTGGCGGGAATCGTTGCCTTTTCCTTGACGATCTCAGCCCCGGCCTCGGCGTCTCCGCCGCGATACTCCTTAAGCGGCTTTATCTCTTCGTTGTCTATCTGCGGCAGGGCGATATGGGCGATCATTATTGAACCGATACCGCCATCGATAGCTTTTTTGAAGGGCACGAGTTCAAGTGAATTGAGCCGTTCACGCGGCAGATCAATTATCGGCAGGCCCCGATGCGAATCGATGTTTGTATCGCCGTGTCCTGGAAAATGCTTCGCGGTCGCGATGACTTGCTGACTTTGAATACCTTGTGCGAAAGCTGTTCCAAAAGTACCGACATCCTCAGGATTCTCGCCAAAACTGCGAACGTTGATCACCGGATTTCCGGCATTGTTGTTAACGTCCAAAACCGGAGCATATACGTGGCGAATGCCGATGGCCTTGGCTTCGCGTCCAGTAATGACGCCCATTCGGCGGGCAAAATCAGGATTTCCGGTTGCCGTAACGGCCATTGCCCATGGGAAATTTGTCGCATCCTCAAACCGCATCCCGATGCCGGTCTCGGCGTCGAGCGACATCAACAGCGGCGTTTTTGCATTCTGCTGCATGCGATTGGCAAGGATCGTTGTTTCGTAGATCGGAGCTCCGAAAAAGATTATGCCGCCGAGCTTGTTTTGCACGACGTGACGCTGCAGGTCTTTGAAGAACGCACTTTCCTGATTCGCAAATTTCGCGTTGATGCCAATGTGCACAAGCTGGCCGACTTTTTCCTCGACCGACATTTTCTTGACGTATTTCGCCGCGAATTCTTCGGATTTTTTTGAAGGCCAAAATCCACCCGAAGGCTGTGCCTTTGCCGGAGCCGCCGCGTTAAATAACAAAACCAAAACAGTTAGAGAGCTAAATAGAAACTTCATCATTTTTTGTCGGAATTATCATGCTCGCGATGAATGCGACCACAAATGTCAAGATACTCCCGATCAGGGCGTACCACGTCCACGCGATCTTGGTTGCGAGCAGGATGTAAAGCATCACAGAAATACTAACGACCATGCCCGTCAAAGCATGGACCTCACGGGCCTTTTTGAGGAAAGATCCAACCAGAAACACGCCAAGAACCGGACCGTTGATCAACGACGCGACTGAGAGTGCGAGGCCGAGTGCCGACTCGCCGCTTTTCATAAAGGCGATAGCGACAATGATCTGAACTATTCCGACGATCACAGTTAGAATTCCCGCATATCGAACGAGCTGCTTGTCAGTTATGTCTTTCTTGAAAGGCTTGTACAGATCATTTATCGCAGTAGCTGCGATCGAATTGAGTGACGACGAAAGAGCGGCCGCGAAAATGGCCGCGACCACCAAGCCTGAAAGCCCGGCGGGCATGTGTTTGGTAATAAAATCCGGAAAGACCTGATCGCCTTTTAGGAAAGGGAAATTGGCTGAAATTCCCGAACCGGCGACACCAGCCTGGGCATAGTCTGCCGAATTGAACGGTGCGTAGAATGCAAAAAGCAGAACGCCAATGAACAGAAAGCCGATAAATTGCCCGAGCACGACCGCTCCTGACGATAGCAAGGCGAGCATGGCCGACGAAGGCTTTTTGGTGCAGAGATATCGTTGGACGAGATATTGATCGGTCCCGTGCGTCGACATCGTCAGGAAACAACCGCCGAAGAGTCCTGCCCAGAACGTATAGGTTTTCGTCATGTCCCAGCCGAAATCGAAAAGGCTGAACTTATTGAATTGCTCGCCAAGAGTCATCGCCTGTGATAGGCCGCCGTCGATGTTCTGGATCAGCACGACCGCCGCCGCGATCGCACCGCCGATGTAGATGACAAGCTGCACGACCTCGACCCAAATGACCGCTTCCATACCGCCGTAAAACGTGAACACGATCATCACCACGCCCAGCAAAACGATCGAGGCGATAATGATCGTCGTCGGATCGGTGCCGGGATTGAATGAGGTATAAACTGCCGCCAAAACGATCGCCGTCAGCAGCAGCCGAACGCCGTCAGCCACATTCCGCATCACGACAAACAGTGCCGACGCTAGCATCTTCACACGGTTTCCAAAGCGGTCGCCGAGTAGCTGATAAACCGTCTGCAGCTCGCCCTTGAAATACATCGGAATAAAGATCAGCGATATCACGATGCGGCCGAGCATGTAGCCGAAAACAAGCTGCAAAAACTGAAAATTCCCACCCTTGGCGAACGCAATTCCCGGCACCGAGACAAACGTGATCGTACTCGTCTCCGTCGCCACGATCGACATCGCGATCGCCCACCAAGGCACATTTCGACCGCCGACAAAATAGTCCGCCGTCGTTTCCTGCTTACCCGAAAACCAAATGCCAAAGGCCGTAATGCCGATCAGATAACCAAAGATGATGATGAGGTCGAGTGTTTGCATTTAGTTGAGGGTCGACAGAGCTTTCTCCACCACAAAGTCCGAGTTGTTAAGAGCGTTTAATGCAACATCATAACCGACTTTTGCTCGTTCCATAACAAGAGCCACTCTTAAGTCGTTGTCGGATCGCCCAAGTAAATCGTTCGCGGCTTCTTCGTCCAATCCCGTTTCCGCCATCAAAATACGCAGCGATCGCTCTTTTAGTTTAATGTTGGACGACTTAACATTAGTCATCCTATTACCTTTGACGTAGCCGAGGCGGATCATCGTGACGGTTGAGATGGTGTTGAGGACAAGCTTTTGAGCAGTCCCAGCTTTCATTCGAGTCGAACCGGTGAGTGCTTCGGGGCCGACAACGGGGACGATCGCGATATCGACTGCTTGTGTGATCGCAGAATCGGGAACGCACGTGATGCAGGCCGTAAAACAGCCAAGTTCGCATGCATAATCTACCGCTCCGATCGTGTACGGCGTTCGTCCGGAGGCCGCGATACCGATGACGACGTCATTCGCCGTCACGCCTCGTTTTTTCAGGTCCTCGGAACCGGCTTCGCGGTTGTCTTCGCTCGATTCGGTCGCTTTGTAGAGGGCATCGTAGCCGCCGGCGATGATGCCCTGAACCAGATCGTACGAAACCCCAAATGTCGGGGGTATCTCCGACGCATCGAGCACACCGAGCCTTCCGCTCGTGCCCGTCCCCACATAAAAAAGCCGCCCGCCGATTTGCAGCCGATCAACGACCTTGTCGATCACCGCCGCGATCTCAGGCATAACCTTTTCTATCGCCAAAGCAACGGTCTTGTCTTCGTCATTGATCAAACGCACCGCTTCAAGTGTCGATGCTTGGTCGATCGCGGCAGTTTTGGGGTTTTCTTGTTCGGTTACGGGTAGCATAGCGAATGACGTTCTTGCGGCTTCGCCGCTCTACTTGCAGAAAAGCTATGCTTTTCCGACGCGCTTTTTCTCCTGTTACGCGGCTGTGCCGCCGCTCCTGGCCGAGAGAATGGCGGCATAGCCGCAAAGCCAAATCAGGCAGTATCGGCGAAGCACAGCTTCGCCGCAAATAGACGGGCATAGCCCCGGAATGATTCTTCGACTCGGCTTCTATTTATTCCCATTCTTCATCGCCATCAACGCCGCCGCATGGGCGGGCAGCATTAGCGGCTCGATCAGATATGCTTTTGAAGCGACTTTGCTGATAATTTCCGTCATTGGTCCGGTCAATAATTCTCCCGCTTTGAAAACGCTGCCGACACAGCCGATCGGAATCTTCTTTTTTGCGAGGCCGAGTTTTTGGATGACGGCGACCGCTGCGATACCGAGCTCGTGTCCGGCATCCTGCAATATTTCGACCGCGACCTTGTCGCCCTCAGCCGCGGTTTCAACAACCAGCTTCGCAAAGCCGGCGATGCGGCTGTTGTCCATTTGCGGGGCGTAGATCGCGCCTATCAGGTTCTCAACGTTTGATGCACGGAAGTACTCAGCGGCTCGCTCGCTGAGTTTTGTTAATTCACCGCGACCGTCCGAGGCTTTTGCAACGGCGTGAAGTGCCTCGCCCGCAATGCCTCGGCCGCCGCCTTCGTCACCGGCAACCGGTCCCCAACCGCCGGCGATGAACTGCTCGCCCTCATCATTGACGCCTATGCAGATCGAGCCGGTTCCGGCGATGACGACAAGGCCGGCCTTGCCGAGCGTCGTGCCGTAGAGAGCGATGTCGGCGTCGGTCGTGACCAGTGTTTTGCGCACCCGGAAGCGAGTGACAAAACTCTCACGCACGCGTTCCCGCATATCCAGCCGCCTAACTCCGGCGAGGCCGAGCGTTGCGGCGACGATGTCTCCGCGTGAGACTCCGCCGCTGTCGCAGGCTGCGTCGATGGCTTTTGCGATGTTTGCGACAGAGGTTTCGACGCCGACTCGAAGAGGGTTCGACGGACCACCCGAGCCTTCGGCGACGACCTCGTGAGCCTCGTTCATCAGGGCGACATTTGTTTTTGTACCGCCGCCGTCCACGCCCAGAAATAGCTGGTATAGTTGGCGTTTGCGTCCTCTTTGTGGCTCGGTTTGCGGCATCTCGGAAGTCAAGAGACGAAAAAATTACATCTACATTGTTCGCGCATACTTGACTTATAATCAAAGTTAGTGGATTTTATGTAGTCAATAAGATATTCTAATCGCACATCCCCAGGTTGGTTTGATCTATGGAGATACGACAGCTCAAAGCTTTTCTGGCTATCGCCGAAGCTAAAACTTTTACAGCAGGTGCGCGGCGTGTGAACGTCACGCAGGCGGCTATTTCGATGCAGATCCGGCAGCTCGAAGACGAGGTCGGGCTGCAGCTATTTACCCGCACCCCGCGGCGCGTGATCCTGACCGAGGCGGGCGAATATCTGCTCGACCGGGCCCGAAAGATCCTGCGCGAACACGACACGGCCCTCGCCGAGATCGCCGAACTCGGCGGCGTCGAACACGGCCGCTTGCGTATCGGCTCGGCATCAGCGGAATTTGCGACGCAGCAATTACCGCAGATATTGCAGGGCCTTCGTGAGAAATTCCCGAATTCCGAGCTAAACGTCAGCGCCGGGACGAGCCAAATTTTGGTCGACAAGATCATGCACGGCGAGATCGATATTGCATTCGTATCTTTGCCGGTCGAGAATTCGTCGATCACGACAGATTTACTTTTCAGTGACGAGATCGTGGCGATCGCACATCCGAAGCATCCTCGTGCCAATGACAAATTTATCAGTGCGGCGGCCCTCGCCGGCGAAAGGCTCATCCTCGGCGAACGCGGAGGAAACACACGGCGAATGATCGATGATTTTTTTAACGCCGCAAACGTTCGTCCACACGTCGTGATGGAGCTTTCACGTCAGGAAGCGATCAACCAGATGGTCGAAAACAACCTCGGCGTCGGCACCGCCGGAGCCAAAACCATCGCCGACGAGATCCGCGAAGGCCGCCTCGTCTCCTGGATGATCGAAGGAGCCGAGATCAACTGGGAACTTGGCCTCGCGCGTCTACGCGGTGGCTATTTCTCGCCGATAGCAAAGCAGTTCGTCGCACTTTGCAAGGAAAGCTTCGTCGTGCGAGAAAAAGAATTAAAGGCCAGGAAATAAATTAACCACAGATAAACACAGATGGACACGGATAAGAATTTGTTAAAGCCGCAGTACCTCCGCAACCGTTTCAGCCCGATAAGACTCGCGTTTATTACAAACGCCATTCTTATCTGTGTCTATCTGTGTTCATCTGTGGTCAATTCTTCCGGCCAAGGATTGCCCGTCGCTCTGCCTCAGGCCGTCGGGATGAATGCGGCGAAGTTGAATCAGATCGACGCGATCGTTGAGGCTGATATTGCGGCCAAGAAGCTGCCCGGTGCTGTCGTGCTGGTTGGGCACAAAGGTAAGATCGTTTTTCGCAAGGCTTACGGCAACCGTTCGCTTGTGCCGACAGTTGAGAAGATGACGGTCGATACGATCTTTGACCTGGCATCGCTCACAAAGCCGATCGCGACCGCGACGTCGATCATGATCCTCGTCGAGCAAGGCAAACTGCGGCTCAGCGACACCGTCGGGATGTACATCCCCGACATCGACGACCCGAACGCAAAACGTATCACTATCCAACAACTCCTGACGCACACCTCAGGCTACGCACCCGATTTCGACCTCAAAGAAAAATGGACCGGCCGCGAAGGCATGCTTGCCGCCCTCAAAAAAGAAAAGCTGCGAACCCCGCCGGGGACGAAATTTGTTTATTCGGATATTGGGTTTATCGTGCTTGGGGAGATTGTTCAACGACTAACTGGAAATGAAGTTGGACCAGGAAGTTTTCTTTTTACGGGGGACTTACCCCCGTCGACAGGTGGCTTTGCAAAATCGTTTGGGGAATTTGCTTACCGCGATGTCTTTGAACGGATTGGGCTCGTTCAGACGAAATTTAGACAGCCAGGGATAATCTCGCCACAAAGCCTCACTGCCAAGGCCAACCCTAACCCGAGTTTTGCTACAGATCCGATTACATTTCAAACCATCGCCGCGACTGAGAATATCCGAGGACAACTCAGTTACTTAGGTAGCGAGTTTAAGGGCAACGATGGATTAGGTAATGTGATACTCAAGGGATTCGTCCACGATCCTACATCAATTCGAATGGGCGGAGTCGCCGGCCACGCGGGACTTTTCTCAACCGCGGATGATCTCGCACGCTACTGCCAGATGCTCCTGAACGGCGGGACGTTGGATGGGAAGCGGGTGATGTCGGCTCAGACTATTTCGCGGATGACTGCACCGATCGTCGTTTCGGAGTCGGGCGATGCTCGCGGGCTTGGGTGGGATATTAATACTTCGTTCTCGTCGAATCGCGGCGATCTGTTTCCGCTTGGGTCGTTTGGGCATACGGGTTTTACGGGGACGAGCGTATGGATCGACCGGGTTTCACAGACGTTTGTCGTCTTCCTCTCGAACCGCGTTCACCCCGACGGCAAAGGCGATGTCGGGCCGCTTCGGGCAAAGGTCGCGACGGTCGTAGCTTCGGCGGTTGAGGATACGCCGAGAGAGAAATTTGAGCAGGCCGAGGCACAGTTTAATACGGCGGTCGCGGCTCAGGTTCCGCGATTTAGGGAATCTGTTGCGGCGGCTCGTCCGGCGGCACCGGCATCGGCAGCCTCGCCGGTGGCGAGCAAGCTGCTCGCCGCTCCAGTCATGAACGGAATCGACGTTCTCGAACGCGATAAATTCAAACAGCTCGCGGGCCTTAAGCTTGGCCTTGTCACAAACCATACCGGCCGCAATCTCGCTGGGAAGCAGACGATCGACATTCTGAAGGAAGCTCCGAATGTGCAGCTCGTTTCGCTCTTCGCACCGGAGCACGGTATTCGCGGTGAACTTGATCAGGACAAGATCAACGATTCCAAGGACGAAAAAACCGGCCTGCCGATCTATTCACTCTACGGCGAAACGCGACGACCAAAGCCTGAGCAAACGGCGACGATCGATGCGTTTGTCTATGACATCCAGGACATCGGGGCGAGATTTTACACCTACACCGCGACGCTCAAAAACGTGTTGGAAGAGGCCGCGAACGCCGGGAAGCCTGTCTTCATCCTCGACCGTCCAAACCCGATAAACGGCAATTCCGTCGAAGGCTCACTCGCCGACGAAGATAAACTTTCATTCATCGCCGCCCACACGACGCCCGTCCGTTACGGCCTGACCATCGGCGAACTCGGCCAAATGATGAACTCCGAGCGAAAGATCGGTGCCGATGTCCGCGTCATCAAAATGGAAGGCTGGTCGCGTTCGATGTGGTTTGACGAGGCGGGGCAGACCTGGATAAATCCGTCGCCAAACATGCGTTCGCTGACCGAGGCCACGCTCTATCCGGGAATCGGACTGCTTGAGACCACAAATGTCAGTGTCGGCCGCGGCACGGACACGCCGTTCGAGGTTGTCGGGGCTCCGTACATCGTCGGTCAAAAGCTCGCGTCGTATCTCAACGGTCGAAACATCAAAGGCGTTCGTTTCATCCCGATCCGCTTCAAACCCAACGCCTCGGTTTTTAAAGACGAACAGCTCGGCGGCGTAAATATCCTGATCACCGACCGCAACGCACTTGATTCGTTTCACTTGGGAATCGAGTTCGCCGCCGCTCTGCGAAAGCTCTACCCAACCGAATGGCAGGTTGATAAATACGCCCGTTTGCTCGTCAATTCAGAGATCCTCGACCTGGTAAAGCGCGGAGAAACGCCAGAGAATATCGAAAAGGCCGCGAACGTCAAACGAGACGAATTCAACCGGCGCCGCACCCCATTCTTGATCTACAAATAGCATTCCGCTTCCGAAAAAGCGGTTAACCAAAATAAATAATATTCCGGAACTCGTTGGGCATCATATTTGCCTTATTAATGAGTAGTTTAGAGTCATGGACGACTCATAAATTCACTTTTTCGTAACAACCTGTTTAATATCAACGGTTTCGCCAGATCCGCCGTATGCCGTGAATCTCGTGCGATAACGAAAATTTGAATAAATGTCCATTAACGTAAATAATTTTTATGGATTGCACTGATCAAATTTCAAGAAAAACCCAAAGAGGAAAAGAGAATATGCGCATTAGAGCTTTGATCTCCGGTCTGTTAACCCTTGCTGTCGTCGCTTGCCTTAGCACCGCGATGATCGCCCAGGAAGTCACCGGAACTATTGTTGGAACAGTCAAGGACGCGAACGGAGCTGTTGTTTCCGGCGCCACAGTCGTGATCACGGATACCGCTAAGAAGGTCGTTGTCAGAACGATCATGACCAATTCGGATGGCGATTACTCGGCACCGAATCTGTCGCCAAGCGAATACTCGGTATCCGTCGAGGCCCCGAACTTCAAGAAATCCGTACAGACGGGCGTCAAACTCGATGTAGGCCAGCGTAGATCGGTTGATATCAACCTTCAGGCCGGAAACGTAGCTGAGACGGTCACTGTTGAAGCTGATCGGGTAGCGATCGATTCGACCTCGGCTACGGGCGGCACGATCATCTCAGGTGATCAGGCTCGTGAGATCCCGGTCAATAATAGAAACTGGGTCCAGCTCATTACGCTCGCCCCTGGCGTTTCAAATGATCTCGCCGATCAGGTTTATGTCGGTACGACCAATCCTGACGGTCAGGCAAACACGATCAACATCTCGGTCAACGGAGCCCGCAGCAGCCAGAACACGTTCACTGTTGACGGTGCTGACGTAACCGACCGTGGTTCCAACATCACGATCCAGGCGTATCCGAGCCTCGATTCGATCGGTGAATTTAAGGTCCTTCGCTCGCTCTTCCCGGCAGAATCGGGCCGTAGCGGCGGCGGTCAGATCAACGTTGTCACGCGTTCGGGCGGCAGCAAATTCAGGGGAAGCGCATTCCTTTTCTGGCGTAACGAACAGTACAATGCGAACAATTACCTGGTTAATTCAACTACTGGAACTCCGGCATTTGGACGAAACTGCTTCCCGGCTGACGGGCTTCCGAATTCGGACGAACGCTGCCAGGCCCGCCGAGCACCTTTCTCCTACTATAACTACGGCGGCACGTTTGGCGGCCCAGTCTATTTCCTCGATTTTGGCGAACGGGGACCCGGCGAACCATACTTCAGAAAGTATGATCGCACCTTCTTTTTCTTTTCGACTGAGCGTCGCCGCGACCGAAGATTTACATCACCGATCACCACGACTGTTCCGGACGCCTTCCTGAAGAATGGTGTTTTTCCAGTACCTGTTTGTATCAACCGAACATATCTTAGTGAAACCTGTACTGGCTCTAACATTCTCGCGGCGGGCACACCGATCCCAGCGGCAATGATCAACCCGGCAGCTCTCGCTTATCTCAACGGCGTTTACAGAAAGCTGGCAAACCCAAATAACCCGAGTGTATCAAATCCGTTCGCTCTCGTTGACCAGATCCCGAACGAAGCTGATTTTCGACAGGAACTGATCAAGATCGACCACAGCTTCAACGACCAGTGGTCGATGTACTATAGATACCAACAGGACAAGATCCCGACACTCGACGGTAACTCGCTCTTCTCGAGCGGAACTGGATTGAACGGTGTTTCAACGACCTCGACGAACTCGCCGGGCAAGACGCATACCTTCCAGACAACGTATGCCGCCAGCCCGACGCTGATCTTCGAAGGCCGTTATAATTATGGTTACGGAGCGATCCTTAGTCAGAACGTCGGACTTTTAGCCCTTTCGAACACGCAGGTTCCAGTCACTCTGCCGTTCGCAAATCAACGCGACCGTATCCCGTCGATCAGCGGAAACGGATTTACCGGCCTCGGCAGCTTTGGCCCGTATGACAACTTCTCGTACAAGCATAACTTTACGGGCACGACCACTTGGCTTTCGGGTAACCATGCCGTTAAATTTGGCGGCGTGTATTCAATTTATCGCAAAAATGAAAATGCACTTGCCGGCGTCAACGAGGGCAGTTTTACTGCTTTCCCGGCGACGCGTCCGGCAGGCACTACCCTGCCGATCAATTACACAACTCCAGGCGGTGTCGTACTTACAAACGCTATCACGACAACGGTGGCTGACAACCTTCAGCGTTGGGCTAGTTTCCTGGTAGGAAACGTTTCAAGCTTCTCGCAGGCGAGCTTTGATTACACGGCTGATCTGCGTCAAAAGACTATCGAGGCATTCGTTCAGGATGAGTGGAAAGCCAAAAGCAACATGACCATTTCAGTTGGTCTACGATATTCGTATTTTGGTGCTCCGTGGGATAAGAACGGCCGCCTTTCAAATTTTGATCCTGCAATGTTTAGCGCAGCGAGCGCTCCGCTGGTAACCGGCGCGGGAAATAGAATTGTCGACCCGACAAGGAATTTCTGCAGCGGTATCTTCGTAAACGAACAGAATTATGCGACGGCGGCTAATAACTGTACGCCGACGCTTTCGCCTTACGGCAAATATGTCATTGACGTTTCGAAAACGGATTTTGCTCCAAGAGTTGGCATTGCGTGGGATCCGTTCAAGAAGGGCAAAACTTCGGTTCGTATGGGCTACGGCATGTACCACGAGCAGGTCTTGAACGGAACATTCCTTCAGAATATTGGTGTTAACCCTCCGTATCAGATCACTGCAACTGCATCGACCACGAGCCTAAACAATCCGGCGGCGAATTCGGCAGTCGCCTCGGGCGTCACATCGCAGAGCTTGCGGGCAGTCCAAGCGGATTGGAAGACGCCCTACATGCAGCATTGGACGCTCGATGTCCAACAGCAGATCACGAGTAAGACTGTAGTTACGATTGGTTACGCTGGTTCGAAGGGCACCCACTTGCAGGGACTTACTGAATTGAACAGTCTTCCAGCTGGAAAGGCTCTCGCATCAACATGTGCTCCGGGCAACAACTACACTGGTCAGGCAGCAGCCTTCACGCCGGTTGCCTGCCAGCAGGCCGGTTATGCGTTTCGAAACTCAGCGACCACGGCGGCTCAGGGAAATACGAACGTTGTTGGCACGACGGCGTTCAACGATAACCTGATCCTTGACCAAATCCGTCCATATCGCGGTTACCGTTCGATAGCGATCGTTCAGCCTCGGTATGATTCGAACTACCACAGCCTTCAGATGTCGGCAACCCATCGTCTCGGCGTAGGTTCACAGATCGGAGCAAACTACACGTGGTCCAAGAATCTGACGACGAGCATCAACGACCGCTCCACAGCGCCGCAGAATGCGTATGATATTCGCAGTGAATATCAGCTGGCTGCGTTTGATCGCCGCCACATTCTTTCCGTCAATTATGTTTACGAACTTCCGTTCTTTAAGAAGCAGCAGGGATTCGTGGGCAAGATGTTTGGCGGATGGCAGTTCAACGGGATCGCGACTTATAACTCAGGGTTGCCGTTCACGGTGACGACCTCGTCTTACGATGCTGCCGGTCTTGGAATCCTGAATACGAACCCGTCAGCTCGGCCTAATATTACTTGCGATCCGAATCAGGGCGGAGCCCAGACACTGCAGCAGTGGTTCAATACGTCGTGTTTCACCACCAACCCCGCACTTGTCACCGGAGTCTTCACTCCGGTACCGAATACGGTCGGTAATACGGCGAGAGGAAACGTCACGGGCCCGTCAACGGTCAGATTTGACCTGACCGCAGTCAAGAACCTTCGTTTCGGCGAGACCTTCCGGATTCAGTTGAGAGCCGAGGGCTTTAACATTTTCAACAATGTTAATTTCCGAGGTTTGAACACGAACGTTTCGCTCGCGAGCTTCGGTACTGTCTCAACGGTACGCGATTCGAGAACGATGCAGTTTGGTGCCAAGGTCTTCTTTTAAGATCTGAGAATGTTCTACTTTTGGCCCGCGTCGGATCTGTTCGACGCGGGCCATTTTTATTTGATAGATTGAAGGTTATGAGTTCAAAGCGATTGAGAATTGATGGGCAAGATATTGAGGTTGCGAATGGGCATTTTGTCGCGGCGAATGGTAACGCAAGATTGGCCCTCATAGAGACATCCGGTTTGACTGTTATTCCAGGCTTCATCGACGTTCACAATCACGGGGCGGTTGGGATCGATGTGAATGAGGCGGACGTGGACGGGCTGCTCCAGGTCGCGGCGTTTTTAGCGACTCGCGGGGTGACGGCTTGGATGCCGACGCTGGTGCCGGATTCGGATGAGAACTATCGGCGTGTGATCGGCGCGATCGATGAACTGATGATCGTGCAGGAAGGGAAACCGGTCGCACAGGTTGTCGGTGTGCATTACGAAGGCGTTTTTGCGAACGAGAAGATGTGCGGGGCTTTGCGGCCGGAGTATTTTAAGAGTGGGCAGCGGGCTCCCACCACCCCGTCAGCCGAAGCGGCTGCCACCCCTCCTCAGGCAGGAGGGGAGTTTTTAGGCCTTCCCAAGCTCAAGAGCGGCGTTCACATGACGACTTTGGCTCCGGAGATCGACGGTGGGATCGAGTTGATCGAGGCTTTGGTGGGGGACGGCTGGATCGTTTCGATCGGGCATACTCGGGCGGGACATGAGACTTTGGATCGTGCGTACGCGGCCGGTGTGAGGCACATAACGCATTTCTTTAACGCCATGACCGGCGTGCATCATAGGGAAGTCGGTGTTGCCGGCTGGGGGCTTGCGAATGAAGGCGTGACCTTCGACATCATCGCGGACGGTATCCATGTTCATCCGGACATGCTCCGCGTCGCGTGCCGTGCGAAATCACCGGACAAGGTTTCGCTCATCAGCGATTCCGTCGCTCCGACGGGGCTCGGCGACGGCGAATTCCAGCTTTGGGGCGAAACGATCTCGGTCGTCAACGGCCGTACCCGCAACGAACGCGGCAGCATCGCCGGTTCCGTCATCGCCATGGACGATGCGGTGCGAACGATGCTCTCGGTTGGTTTTTCGGCGAACGAGGTCTCCCAAATGTCATCCACAAATCCCGCCAAACTCCTCGGGCTCGACAACACCCGAGGAACGCTCGACATCGGCAAACGAGCTGATCTTGTCGCTTTGGATCAGGACGGAAATGTCGCTTTCACAATGATCGGCGGAGAAATGGTCAGCTAACGATCTTATCGAAAACCTCACGGATCGCCAGACGGTGAAATGTCAGCTGCTCGAGCAGATCAGATTCGGAGTTAAGCTTCATTCGTCGGGCTATGTTTGCCAGAGCGGTGTGATTCGCCAACGGAACGCGGGTCGTGCGGCCAACCGTCAGCCGCAGATCGTGGTCGAGGGCGGAGAGAAATTGATAACCCGCAAATATCTCCCGGTGCATCTCCTCGCTGAGCGATCCGTTAGCCTTCAGGCGTTCGAGCATGTGCGTGGTCGAGCGGTCACCGGCTTCGTCGGGGACGTTATCTCGAAGCTGCAGATACCTCATAGCAAAGTAAATATCCAGCATCCCGCCGGAACCGTATTTGATATCGACCTCCGAGCCTCGACGGAGATTCGAGCGTTCGTTTTGCAGAGCGAGGCGAACCCGCCGGGTCTCTTTCTTGAGCTCATCAGGGTCGAGATCCAACGCCCGGGCATGTATCAAGCGGCGGGTCTCGTTCTCGACCGTAAAGCCAATGCTTGTGTCGCCGCCGACCGCACGCAGCTTTACGAAAGCCAGCATTTCCCATATCGCCGCCGTTTCCGACATATAGCCCAGAAATGCGTCGATCGACATCGCACTCATTCCCTTCGAGCCGAACGGGCGTAGCCGCAGATCGACCCGATAAAGATTGCCCTCGCGGGTCATCGACGAAAGAGTCGTCGAAAACAGTTCGACCGCCCGGCTGTAAAATTCCGCCGCCGTGACGTCTCCCGGAAGCAATCGAGCCGATTCGCGCGAAACCCGCTCAACCTGTGGGTCAAAATAAACAACGACAATATCCAGGTCGGAATCGTAATCCAACCCGCGGCCGCCGAGTTTGCCGAGTGCCAGGATCGCCATATCCAGGTGAAGGTCGGAGGCTCGATAGCGGTTCGCCATTTCATCACGAACCACGCGAAGCGCCGCCGCGATACTTGCTTCCGCGAGAGCAGTTTGCAAACGCTTTGCCTCGCGGATCGTGATCTTCTCAAAAATATCGCGGACCACGATCTCCAAAAGGCATCGCGACCACGTTCGCCGCATCGCCGAAAGGCGACCGCCAAGTTCACGTTCGGATTCGACCGCGTCCATCATTTCGCTTACATAGTCGGTCTCGTAAAACTGGGATTCGGGGTCGGGAAGCTCGGCGGCGAGGTCAGGGTTAGCCGCAACCATCGCCGAGAAATGGGGTGAAACGGCGGTTAGGCGATCGAGCACTGTCACGCTCTGGCCGCTCGTATCGAATTCAACGTCCGATTTCTCGATCGAAGCCATCACGTGCGACAGGGTCCGTTCCTGAATGTCCGGCACCTCGTTCATTTCGATCTCGTTAGCGGTCCCGTCGTCGATCTCGCCAAATACGCGTCCGAAAATACGACTGACATTAGATGTGTGGTTCTTGAGTTCGGCTTCAAAATCACCGCCGCCGCCCGAGAACATCACCCGGCGGGCAAGCACGCCGCGTTTCTCAGGATCATCGGGAATGGTGTGAGTCTGCACGCCGTTCTTCATTTGGAGCACGTGTTCCGTGCGGCGAAGAAATTCATACGCGGCTGAGAGTTCGGTCAACTCGGTATCGCTGATATGCTTTCGATCGGCAAGCCGAGCCAGGCTGATGAGTGTGTGCGGGCTGCGGAGCCAACTGTCGCGGCCGCCGTAGGCGAGCTGCAAAGCCTGAGCGAGAAACTCGATCTCGCGGATCCCGCCGCGTCCGAGTTTGACGTCAAATCCACGCTTGTTGATGTTTTCGAGATCGATCCGCTCCTTCGAACGCCGAACGTTTGCGAGCGCAGTCGAAACGGTCTCGCTTCGCGGGAAGATCAGATCCTCAACCTCACCGTAAAATTGCTTGAAAAGCTCGACGTCGCCCGCACTTCCACGCGAACGGATCAGCACCTGACGTTCCCATGCCCGGGCTTCGGTACGATAGTATTTGACGGTGTCGCCGATCGAGAGTGCGAGTGAGCCCATCGAACCGTGCGGCCTCAGGCGGAGATCGACGCGATAGGCCGCTCCTTCGCCGGTCTGCTGGCCGACGAGTTTGACGATGTATTCCGAGAGTTTTACAAAGTATTCCCGGTTCGTAACCTCGCCTTTCGAGCCGATGCCGGAGGTTTTGCCCTCGTCGGAATACAGGAAAAGAAGATCGATGTCGGACGAATAGTTCAGCTCTTTTGAACCGAGTTTTCCGAGTGCCGCGATGCAGAATCTGGCTGTGATCGAGCGGCCCTTTTCATCCTGTTCCTGCGGCATCCCGAAGCGGTTGTCCATCTCACGCCGGGCTTCTTTCAGGGCAGCTTCTAAAATGGCGTCGGCGAGATTTGAGATCTCTTCGGTGATCTCCGCGATGGTCGCGAGGCCTCGGATGTCGCGTAAATATATACGTATCAGCTCACGACGCCGAAAACGAGCATACAAAACCTGCGGCTCAAGCTGCGAATTTGTAAGGGCGAAGCGGGCGAGCGACTCTAGCAGTTCGTCTTTTCCGCGAACACGCGAATCTATCCTTTTACGGTTAAGCCACCAAAAATAATCTGGATTTTGTAGTAGTGTGGTCGCGAGCAGAGGGCTAAATGATACGAGCGTAAGGATGTCCGAAAGGAGGCCTTCGCTTTTGGTCAGCTTGGTCGCGGCCGCAGGATTTGCATCGGTCAACTGCCCGAGAAAGCGCCGCGCCGCCTCGGGATCGGGCAGGTCGCGGATGAGTTGTTCGGTTCTGGGCATAAGATCCAATGCAAAAGCCCGCGCGTAAGCAGGGGCGTGATTCGATCCGGCGCCTATGATTCGCCCTTGCTCACGCGCGGGCTTTGGCATCCTGAGGCCGCATTTATCTGCGGAATCGTTTCGGATCGATCGTGTACTTTCTTATTTTATAGCCCAAAATGCGTTCGGTCGAATCGAGCATGATGGCAGCCTTGGCAATGTTGCCGCGGGTTGACTTTAAAGTGTCCTGGATCAGGTCGCGTTCGAATGCCTCGACTGCCGAGGCAAGCGTCATTCGAGTTTCCGTTCCACTGATCTCAGCCGTCTGCAAAGTCGGCGGCAAATGGTGTCCATGGATGACGTTCGAATCGCAAACGATCACGGCCCGCTCTATCACATTCTCGAGTTCGCGAACGTTTCCGGGGAAATGATACGCCGTCAGCATGTCTATCGCCGGCGTCGAAATTCGGCGTACCGCCTTTTTGTGCTCGCGTTCGTACTTCTCGAGAAAATGCTCCGCCAAAAGTAGAATGTCCGACTTTCTCTCACGCAGCGGCGGCAGAAAGATCATAAAGACGTTCAGCCGGTAAAAAAGATCCTCGCGAAATGCACCAGATGCGATCTCTTCCTCGAGATTCTTGTTGGTCGCCGTGATAATGCGGACGTTGATCTTAACCGTTTCGGTTCCGCCGAGCCTCTCGAATTCGCGTTCCTGGATTACGCGAAGCAGCTTGACCTGCGTCTGGACCGGCAGATCGCCGATCTCGTCCAGAAAAAGCGTTCCGCCTTCGGCGAGTTCGAAACGCCCTTTCTTTTGCTTCGCTGCTCCCGTAAATGCACCTTGCTCGTAGCCGAAAAGCTCACTTTCGATGAGCGTTTCAGGGAGGGCCGCGCAGTTAACCTTAATAAAAGGCCGCTTCGAGCGCAGGCTGTTGTAATGAATGGCGTGAGCAATAAGCTCTTTGCCGGTTCCGCTTTCGCCGCGAAGCAGGACCGTGGCATTCGAGCGAGCGACCTGTGCGACCTGATCGTAAACCTGCCGCATCGGGCCGGAATTGCCGATCAGGTGGCTGAAATCGTACTTTTCACGCAGCTCCTGTTTGAGGTGCGAGTTTTCCTCGAGCAGCTTGCGGCCCTCTTCGCTGACGATGCGTTCGACGCGGATAGACTGAGCAAACAGAGCGGCGATGGCCTTTAGAAGCTTGATCACCGAATCTTCGGCAACATTCGCCGCAGGCGGAAAGCCTACCGCCACTAGCCCCACCGTCGAACCCTGCAAAACGATCGGAACTGCTGCCAGCAAACGGGTTCCGGAACCGAACGCCAGAAAGCTTAACACCGGATCCTCGCTCAGATCATCGATAACAAATGGTGACGACATATCAAGTATTCGCCACAAGCTGCTCTTGATTATTCGTTCTTCCAGCCGTCGAAAGTCCGCCGCTCCGAGTCCGCGTGAGGAAACGATGTCAGCCAGATCACTGTCCCGGCGCCGCAAAGCAACAAATCCGATCTGTGCGGTCAGGGCACGCGCCACGTGTTCGATCACAACACCAGATCCGCCGCGAAAGCCCTCGGATTCGGCCAGCGTGGAGGCTGCTTTTGATATGAAATCTAGCTGATCAACTCGCATTGTTACAAAAATGTAAGAAATATTCGGCTGTTTGTTATCGACGCGTTGATTATATAGTCAAAACTACTCCAAAACCAAGAATCACCCGTTCGCTCAGTGACAAAAACGTAAGTTAACCGCATAAATCTTACAAATATGTCTCAAAAATAACTCCGGAAACCGCTCCAAAACTTGAGTAAAACACAATAAGACCAGTAAAGACAGTGTTTACGGCAATTAGCGTGCCGATGGCATAGCTTTTGCACTTAAAGGGCAAAACACACTTATGTATACATTTAGCAATCTATATCGCAACTCCCCGAAATTCCTTTTGGCGGCGTCGGCATCGCTGCTCTTGTTTTCGCAGACAGCATCGGCGGACGAGGTTGCTGATCGGATAGCGAAACTCGAGGCGGCGGCAGCGACCGCTCAGGGTTCGGCGGACAACGCCTGGGTTCTGATGTGCAGTGCACTCGTGCTGCTGATGACGATCCCGGGGCTTGCATTGTTCTATGGCGGGCTGGTTCGTCAAAAGAATGTGCTCTCGACGATGCTCAAGAGCCTGATCTCGGTCGGGATCGTGACCGTTATCTGGGCGTTCTTCGGCTATAGCCTGGTCTTTTCGGAAGGGAATTGGTTCATCGGCGGGCTCGACTTTGCATTTCTTCGAGGTGTCGGAGCTGAACCGAACGCAGATTATGCCGCGACCATTCCGCAGCAGACGTTCATGATCTTTCAGCTAATGTTCGCGATCATCACTCCGGCTCTCATTACAGGAGCGTTCGCCGAGCGAATTCGATTCCCGGCCAAGATCGCGTTCACATCGCTTTGGACGATCGTCGTTTACCTTCCGCTCGCGCATATGGTGTGGGGCAAGGGCGGATTTTTGAATGCGGTGCTCGGCGGCAGCATTCCGGCACTCGATTTTGCAGGTGGCACGGTCGTACACATTTCGTCGGGCGTCTCGGCACTTGTTTGTGCTCTATATCTCGGCAAGCGGCTCGACTATAAAAATGAACCGACAACGCCGCACAACTCGGTGCTAAGCCTGATCGGTGCCGGTTTGCTCTGGTTCGGATGGTTTGGATTTAACGCGGGAAGTGCTCTTTCGGCAAGTTCATTGGCTACTAGTGCATTCGTGACAACGCACTTCGCAGCGGCAACTGCGATGCTTGCGTGGACGGTGATCGACTGGTTCAAGAGCGGGAAGCCAACGGCGATCGGTGCGATCTCGGGTGCCGTCGCGGGCCTCGTCGGCATCACGCCCGCAGCCGGATTCGTTACGCCGATGTCAGCCCTGCTGATCGGCCTCGCTTCGGGAACGATCTGCTACATCATGGTGGCAAAGGTCAAGCATATCTTCGGTTACGACGATACGCTTGATGCATTCGGCATCCACGGTGTCGGCGGAACGGTCGGAGCATTGCTCACCGGCGTTCTGGCGACCAGCCTGATCAATCCGATATTCAAAGACGCGGCGGGCAATCCGCTTCCGGTCGGCGGCATCGAGGGCAACTGGATGCAGGTCGTCAACCAACTCGCCGGAATCGGCATCGCTGTCGCTCTCGCACTGGTTGGAACATTGATCGTATTGAAGATAGTCGATCTTGCGATCGGGCTTCGCGTTACCGAAGACGACGAGATCAGCGGCCTCGACGTATCGCAGCACGGCGAGATCGCCTACGCGTACGAGCCGGATTCATATCCGCCGAATATCATTGCTTCGTACGAAGCACAAGAGGTCTCCATTGAGAAGACAATGGTCGCGACGCCCGGCTAAGATCGGCTCTTATCGGGAAACTCCTTAATAGAGGGAAGGCGGGAATTCGCCTTCCCTTTTTTTACGCTACAATTTAGGTGTGATCGAACGCGTAGAAATAGTTGTAGGCCAGCCGCATTTTAAGATGCGTTTAGAGGATTTTCTTCTAAACCATTTCGACAGCCTCAGCAAAATGTATCTCCGCGACCTCGTGAAAACCGCCGCGTGCGAGGTGAACGGCCGTCACGAGAACATCGGCTACAAGCTAAAACCGCAGGATTTTATCGAGATAACCGTCGACCGCACCCGCGGGACCGCGATGCGGGCTGAGAAGATCGATCTCGACATCGTCTTCGAAGACGACGACCTCATCATCGTCAACAAACCCGCCGGAATGCTCGTCCACCCATCCCACCGCGAAAATAGCGGCACGCTGCTGAATGCGTTGGCTCACTATCTGAATCAAGGATTTTTAACGCAGGGGCGCAAAGACGCAAAGGGGCAAAGCACTCAGGAAATCGAAGGCTCCCGACTCCCGACTCCGGTCTCCCGTCTCATCAGGCCCGGCCTGATCCACCGCCTCGACAAACAAACCTCCGGCCTCATCGTCGCGGCTAAAAACCCGCGTGCTCACGCCAAGCTTTGTAATCACTTCATGAAGAAACGCGTCGAAAAGCGCTACCTCGCCCTCGTCGACGGCATCGTCGAGCAAGACGAAGGCACCATCAACGCCCCGATCGGCCGCGATGCAGACCTAAAACTCTGGATGGTAAAACAAGACGGCAAACACGCCGAATCCCGCTTCTGGGTTCGCGAGCGTCACGCCGACACAACCCTCCTCGAACTAGAACCCGTAACCGGCCGCACCAACCAACTCCGCATCCACTGCGAACTCCTCGGCCACCCCATCGTCGGCGACGTCCAGCGTGGCGGCCGCGAATTCGAACGATTATGCCTCCACGCCTACAAACTTGGCTTCCAGCACCCATCGGGCACGGGGCAGGTTAGTTTCGAATCAAAACCGCTCGGTTTCTAATGAACTGAATAGACAACTTTCCGTGCGTCAACCATAATCGTGTCCATGAAATTCCAAAATTCTGGTTTTAGTCGCCGGCTTGCGACTTGCTTCGCAGCTCTATCTCTATTTGTTTCCGTTCTGGCAGCCTCAGTGCCGATCAATGCGTCTTGGCGAGAGCCTGTCAGGGGCAAGAATGCGATGGTGGTCGCAGATCAGGAGATCGCGTCGAAAGTCGGTGTCGAGATCCTGAAGAAAGGGGGCAATGCCGTTGATGCGGCGATCGCCGTCGGCCTCGCTCTTGCTGTGGTTTTTCCCGAGGCGGGAAATATCGGCGGCGGTGGATTCATGATGATCCGGACTAAGGACGGAGCGGCTCACGCTATCGATTACCGCGAGATGGCCCCAGGTGCCGCGAGCCGTGACATTTATGTCGACAAGAACGGCAAGTTGATCACGGGTGAAGGTTCATCGCTAATCGGTTACCGGGCCTCGGGTGTACCGGGAACACTTGCGGGATTTGAGATCGCGTTCAAGAAGTACGGTTCCGGAAAGCTAACATGGCGAGAACTCGTCGAACCGGCGAGGCTGCTTGCGGTGAAGGGATTTCGACTTGAATCCTGGCAAGCGGGCGATCTCGGTTCGCCCAGATCGGTATTGGCCAAGAATGATGAGAGCAAGCGGATCTTTCAGAACAACGGAAAATATCTGGCCGAGGGCGATCTATTGGCGCAGCCGGAACTTGCGCAGACTCTGGGGAGAGTGCAGCGTCTGGGAGCCAGGGAATTCTATTCAGGTCTAACAGCAAAAATGATCGCCGCCGATATGAAGGCTCACAATGGCCTGATCACACTCGACGATCTAAAAAACTATCAGGCAAAAGAACGCACTCCTCTTATAGGTAATTATCGCGGGCATCAGATCATAACCATGCCGCCGCCGAGTTCGGGAGGTGTAGTCATACTCCAGATCCTTAACATGCTCGAGGCTTACGATGTTCGTGCGATGGAATACAACTCTGCGGCAAAATATCAGGTGATGACCGAGGCGATGCGCCGCGGCTTTGCGGATAGGGCTGTGTACATGGGCGATCCGGATTTTTTTGCGTTTCCGGTGGCCCCGCTGATCGACAAAAAGTACGCTGAAAAGAGGGGGGCGACGATTGATCTTGTCAAAGCTACGCCGAGTTCAACGATCGGCCCGGGCGAAGTTCCAGGCTATGAGTCGATGCAGACGACGAACTACACGGTTGTCGATTCGGCGGGCAACATTGTCGTTAATACCTACACGCTAAATAACGGATTCGGTTCTGGTGTCACAATAAAAGGCACGGGCATATTGATGAACAACGAAATGGATGATTTTGCCGCCCAGCCGGGCAAACCTAACGGTTTCGGCCTGATACAAGGCGAAAGGAACTCGGTTCAGCCCAGAAAGCGGCCGCTTTCATCCATGACGCCCACTATAGTTCTTAGAAAGGATGGAACACCCTGGTTTGGGCTTGGAGCACAAGGTGGGCCAACCATAATATCGGCGATACTGCAGGGAATAGTGAACGTGATCGATCATCAGATGAACATACAGCAGGCGATAGACGCTCCGCGTATTCATCATCAATGGTATCCGGATCAGATACTTTACGAGCCATTCGGGATCTCGCCGGACACCAAGAAACTACTGGAGAGTTATGGGCAGAAGTTTGTCGGTCGGCCGCAGTACTTTGCAGGAGCGACAGCGATCATGATCGGTGAAGACGGTGTACGCCTCGGAGCCGAAGATTCGCGTTCACCGGGTGCGGCAGTTGGTTATTGAGGTGCATCCCTTCAAAGCCCGGAAGCATGCATCCCGTTTTGCGAATTGATAGTTCAAAGTTTGCCGGCCATTTAAACCTTTGACCAATCTCCCAGATACCTCTACCAATCAGCGTCTTCTTGCTCGACTGGCAGGGCGGTTCCTTTGACCAAACCGGCGGTTTTGGGCCGAAAAACGTTGAAAATACGCCTGTTTTTGAAAAGTGTGAATCGATTCACACTTTAAATTGACAAAAATTGGCGTCAGGTGTTTTTACACGAAAAGTTCCATTTCAGAACTTCAGATCTCTAGTCGATCTTGCCCGGTCCGTAGAGTGCGCGGCCGGGCATTTTTGTGGTCATTCGGCTGCCGTCAAAAACGACTTCGCCGTTGACGATGACGGTTGAGAATCCGACGGCGTATTGATGCGGCTTTTCGTAGGTGGCGGGATCGCCGACGGTGTTTTCATCGAAGATGACGAGGTCGGCGGCGAAGCCTTCGCGGATGAGGCCGCGGTTTGTCAGGCCGAAGGTTTGGGCGGGGAGCGAGGTCATTTTGCGGATGGCATCCTCTAGAGTGATGATCTTTAGTTCGCGTACGTAGCGGCCGAGGATGCGGGCATTGTTGCCGTAACCACGCGGATGCGGCATTCCCTGGCCGAGGCGTTGAACCCCCGCGTCCGCCGCGATCATCGTGAAAGGCTGCCGCATAATGTTCTGCACATCCGCCTCCTGCATCCCGTGATACACCATGCCCGAACCGCCATTTTCATACATCTGGAGGAACTGCTCGATCTGAGCGTCGAGGTTATCCTTACCGCGTTCGATCTTGGCTATCTCCTTGATATTCTTGCCGTTATATTCCGGCTTGGTTCGATAGCTGGAGACAAATGCGTAGCTGAAATCCTTGAATTTCTTTTTCTTGAGGTCCTGCTTAATTTCCTCGGCAACCTGCTTCCGAACTGCCGGATCGGCAAGGCGCTTTTTGCCCTCGGCACGTCCGCCGGCATTGACCCAGGTCGGGAGCCGCGAGTCTAGATTAGTTGACGAAGCCGTATAAGCATACTGGTCAACCGTCACCGAAAGCCCGCGTTTTCGCGCCGCCTCGACGAGCCCGATGGTTGTCGGAGTCTTGCCCCAAAGTGCGGGAACCTGGATCTTGAAATGCGAGATCTCGACCGGCATATTCGCCTGCTCGCCAATGTTTATGGCCTCTTCGACTGCCTTGACGACCTCGGTGCCTTCGTCGCGGATGTGGCTGGTGTAGATACCGCCGTATTTTGCTGCAGCCTTTGCCATCCCGACGACCTCGTCTGTCTTGGCGTAAGTCCCCGGCAGGTAGATCAGCCCGGTAGAAAACCCGACCGCACCGTCCTTCATCGCCTGCTCGACGTACTGGTCCATCCGGGCCTGTTCTTCAGGCGTCGGAGCACGGTTATCGAGGCCGACTACCTTTGAACGCACCGTATTATGGCCGATGAGGCTCGCGATATTGACGGCGAGCGGCGTCGTCCTTGCTTTGCCGAGGAAAGCTCCAATGTCGAGATCCGATCCGCCGCAGTTGCCGGTGACGAGCGATGTCACGCCCATTCGGATGAAATTCTCAGCCTTTGGATTCGAATATATGTCCTCGGTGTGAGCATGAACGTCGATAAATCCAGGGGCCACGATCTGATTTTTGGCGTCGAGCGTGCTCGTTCCGGCGGGAACCTCGAAACGGCCGACTTTCGCGATCTTGCCGTCCTTAATTGCGATGGAGCCGCGAAACCAAGGGTTTCCGGCTCCGTCGATGATACGGGCGTTTGTAATGACGAGATCGAATCTTTCGGTACTTTGACCCAGTACACCGCTAACTGATGAAAACAAGACGGATATGATCAGGAGTATCGAGATCTTTGACATTCTATTTTGCCTCGGGTTCTGTTTCTATGGCTTTGGCCTCGTCCTCGTCAGAAAAACGATTGTGCAGATGAACTGGAGCTGCTTTCTTACGCAGCCGAATATTCAGCATCTCAACAAAGACCGAGAATGCCATCGCAAAGTAGATGTAGCCCTTCGGAATTGTCTGATGAAACGCCTCGGCCACGAGCATTACGCCGATCAGGAGCAGGAACGAGAGCGCCAGCATTTTAATGGTCGGGTGCCGCTGAACAAATGCCCCGATCTGCCCGGCAAAAAGCATCATCGCGATGATCGAAATAACTACGGCCGCGATCATTATATAGATCCCGTTCGGGCCATAGGTCGTGCTGATCATTCCGACCGCAGTTATAACCGAATCGAGAGAAAATACGATGTCGAGCAGGACGATCTGTATAATTACACTGACAAAACCGGCATAGGTTTTCTTAGAACCTTCGCCTTCTTCTCCCTCCAGGCTGCCGTGAATTTCATGGGTGCTTTTAGCTATTAAGAACAGGCCTCCGAAGAGCAAAACAAGGTCTTTACCGGCAAATCCCCATCCCCAAATAGAGAAGAGCGGCGCGGTCAGCCCGATGACCCATGACAGAGACATCAGCAGCAGAATACGGATACCCAGTGCCAATGCAAGCCCCACATAGCGAGCCTTAGCCCTTTGTTCAGGCGGAAGTTTGCCCGACAGGATCGATATGAAGATCACATTATCGATCCCGAGGACGAGTTCTAATACGGTTAATGTCGCAAACGCGATCCAGATCTGCGGGTCAGAGAGCCATTCCATTGGGTTATTTTAGTTTCTATTCGTTAGATTTGCACGGCTTCGAGATCGCGGCGTCCGCCAGTTTTCGGGCCTTTTCATTCTGTTTGGCTCCGGGCGGAACGACGTCCGTCACACACGACTCATTTTTGCTGATCTTTGAGATCATCAGGTACGACGTACCCTTCTTAATGCCTTCCGGATCTGCAACCTCATAGCGGGCGATCAGAGCCACCGGCACGCCAGCCTTTGTCCGCCACTCGACTTTCTCGCCGATCGACGAAAAGGCGCCGTAGAAATGCCAAAAATTGAGCTCAAATTTCTTTTTGGCAGGCGTAATGATATCGATCGTCTGCCTGATGTCGCCCTCGATCAGGCGGATCTTGTACCCGCCAACGCCCGGACATTCGCCTTCGTATGAGCCGGCGTCCTTCGAACTCGATTTTATCGTCTTACAGGCGGTTGTTTTCGTGCTTGTGTAGACGGACTGGTTTTGGGCAGTTACGGCAAATACCGAGATCGTAAAACAAAATAGAGTGAGTAGAAAAGATTTCATGTTTTTCCTAATTATCGGCGATAAACGATCCTGCCGCCAACTATTGTCGCGACCGGTCCTCCAAAAAATTCCCAGTTATTGAACGGTGAATTTCTTGATTTCGAACGCGATTCCGATGACTTGTAAGTCCACTGCAGATCAGGATCGATGATGGTGATATCCGCGATCGATCCCGGAGCCAAAGTCCCACGTCCAGCGAGCTTAAATATCCGGGCCGGATTGGCCGAGCACAGCTCGACAAGACGAGCGAGGCCGATCACGCCTTTGTGGACGAGTTCATTAAAAGCGAGGCCGATAGCGGTTTCGAGGCCGGTGATCCCCATTGGAGCACGGTCATATTCGAGAGCCTTTTCGTCGGCGTGGTGCGGGGCGTGGTCGGTTGCGATGGCGTCGATGGTTCCGTCGCGGAGGCCTTCGATAATGGCAGCGAGGTGCTCTTCGCTGCGAAGCGGCGGTGCCATTTTCGTGTTCGTGTCGTAGCCCTCGACCGCTCTATCAGTCAGCGTAAAATGATGCGGCGTCACCTCGCAAGTCACGTTCAAGCCTTCATTCTTGGCCCGACGAACAGCCTCGACCGCACCTTTGGTAGAAACGTGAGCGATATGTAAATGAGCCCCGGTCTCTTCGGCAAGTATGATGTCGCGAACCGCGTCGATATCTTCGGCAAGTGCAGGCATGCCTTTAAGGCCAAGTAAGAGTGAGATCTTTCCCTCGTGCATCACGCCGCCGGACGAGAGCGATTTGTCTTCGCAATGATCGATCACCGGCAGGTCGAAATCGCGTGCATACTGCATAGCACGCCGCATAATTCCGGCATTCGGCACCGGACGGCCATCGTCCGAGACAGCAACGGCTCCGGCAGCTTTCATCTCGCCCATCTCGGCAAGTTCGGAACCGTCGGAAGATTTAGTGATCGCCCCGATCGGGAAAACATTCGCCAAACCCGCACGCTCCGCCTGCTCGATCATGTAACGCGTGATCGCGGCATTATCATTGACCGGATTCGTATTTGGCATCGGGCAAACGCTCGTCCAACCACCCGCGACCGCCGCCGCGCATCCGCTCGCGATCGTTTCTTTATGTTCCTGCCCTGGCTCACGCAGATGCACATGTATGTCGATAAAGCCCGGAGCGACGAGCATTCCACTCGCATCGAAAACCTCACAGCCTTCGGGGACGCCTTCCCCGGGTTTGATCCATGCGGTTACCTTGCCGTCCTCAATGAGGACAGACATCCCAGTATTTTCTTGTGCGGCCGGATCGATGAGATGGCCGTTTGCGATCAATAACTTCATAAGAACTAACTGCTAACTACCGAGCCGCCCGTCGCGAGATAAAGAACCGCCATTCTGACCGCCACACCATATTTTACCTGATCCAAAATAAGCGAACGCGAGCTGTCGGCGACTTCTGAAGCGATCTCGATCCCTCGATTCATCGGACCCGGATGAAGGACGATCGCGTCTTTTTTTGCCAGGTCGAGGCGGTCGTTTGTTAGGCCGTAGTGGATCGAATATTCACGGAGCGTCGGAAAATATGCTGAGTCCTGGCGTTCGCGTTGGATGCGGAGGATCATGACGACGTCGGCTCCGGCGATGGCGTCCTCGACGTTCGGGCAGACCGTGAGGCCACTTTCGACGAGATATTGGAAATCGTTTGGAACCAACGTTCCGGGGCCCGCAACCCGGATCTTCGCACCGAGTTTGGTCAGCAGATGGATATTCGACCGAGCCACTCGACTGTGCAGAATGTCGCCGACGATCGCGATCTCGAGGCCGTCGATCTGGTGTTTGTGTTCGCGGATCGTCATCGCGTCGAGCAAAGCCTGCGTCGGGTGTTCGTTCGCTCCGTCGCCGGCGTTGACGATCGCTGCACGGCTTACTTTTGCGAGTTGGTGCGGCACGCCGGCACTCGAATGACGCACGACGATGCAATCCGGGGCCATAGCGTCGAGGTTCAGGGCCGTGTCGAGCAGCGTCTCGCCTTTGGTAACGCTTGACGACGAAACGCTGATATTCACGGCGTCAGCCGAAAGGCGTTTGGCGGCAAGCTCGAAAGATGTGCGGGTTCGCGTCGAGGCTTCGAAAAAGAGATTGATGACGGTCTTACCGCGAAGCGCCGGAACCTTCTTCACCTCACGCGTCGAGATCTCGCTAAAATTCTCAGCCGTATCGAGAATGCCGACGATCTCGGCCGCTGAGAGATTGCGAATTCCCAACAGATCTCTTCTCTTGAATGGTTTTTCCATCTAAACGGTGGCAAGCGGGACGCTTGCTCTCCAGTCATTAAAAAAAGCAAGGCGTTAACCTTGCTTAGCAATTATTCACTCGGCCGTTCAAAAATGCCCACGGCCTCAACATCGTCATATTCTTTGAGCATGACCTTGATGATCTCGGTTTGCTTGGTCGGGACTTTTTTGCCGACAAAATCGGCCTGGATCGGCAATTCGCGGTGTTCGGTGCCACGATCGATGAGGACGGCGAGCTGAACTTTACGCGGACGGCCAAAATCCATTAGCTGATCCATCGCTGCACGGATCGTTCGGCCCGTGTAGAGTACATCGTCAACGAGCACGACGATCTTGCCATCGATATCATGCTCAAGTTCGGTGCGATTGACGATCGGATTTGCTCCGACGGTCGAGAGATCGTCGCGATAGAGCGTTATATCGAGGATGCCGTATAGCGGACGCTCGCCTTCGATCGCCTCGATCTTATCGACGATCCGCTCCGCCAGCGGTACGCCGCGGCGGCGGATGCCGACAATGTAGAGGTCTTTCGGGCCGTGATTCGATTCGACGATCTCGGTCGCGAGCCGCCGAAGGGCACGTTTCATCGCCGCCGAATCCATTATTCGCGACTTTTCTACCAAATTTATTTCGTCAGCCATTGCTGGAGAATCGTAACAAACAGCGGTTGAAAGTTCAAAGTTTGAGGCCAAGGTTTTGATACAACGTGTCTTGAACTAGAATCTTTTCAGCGATGACAACAAAATTGTGGCAAAAATTACTTCGGCCGGTGATGTTTGGTCTCGATGCCGAGCGGGCCCATGAACTCGGGATCGAAGCTCTGAATCTGGGGCTTGTGCCGGTCGGTCCTAATTCTGATGAGCCGAATTTTGGATCGATCGAGAGGTTTGGCTTGAAATTCTCAAACCCGCTCGGGATCGCTGCCGGCTTTGATAAGAATGGCGTTGTGGTGAATCAGCTCGAGAGGCTTGGCTTTGGCTTCGTCGAGGTCGGAACGGTTACCTTTCAGCCTCAGCCGGGAAACCCAAAGCCGCGAATGTTCCGTTTGCCGCAGGATTATGCTCTGATCAACCGACTCGGTTTTAATAATGATGGTGCCGTGAAAGTAGCCGAACGGCTCAAACTGTTAAAAAGAAACTGCGTCGTCGGTGTGAATATCGGGAAGAACAAGGATGTTCTGATCGAAGAGGCAGCTGAGAATTATTTGAGCAGTTTCGACTTGGTTCATCCCCACGCCGATTATGTTGCGGTGAATATCTCGTCGCCAAACACGCCAAACCTACGCGAATTGCAGAGATCGGACAGCCTCGATGAACTCTTGGGAGCATTGCAGAGGCGAAATAGAGAGTTGAGCGGCAAAGGGCCGATCAAGCCGCTGCTCGTTAAGATCGCTCCCGACCTTGCTGCCGGAGAGATCGAATCGATCGTCGATATCGCCCTTAGATATGAGCTAGCTGGAATAATTGCAACGAACACTACCGTCTCGCGAGACGGTCTGAAAACCAGGGACGCAGCAAGTATCGGTTCCGGCGGATTAAGCGGACGGCCTTTGACGGAAAGATCAACGGAGGTTGTTTCAGCTATATATAAATACTCCAAAGGCAAGATCCCGATCATCGGGGTTGGGGGAATATTCGATGCTCAGGATGCATTTGACAAGATCGCTGCCGGAGCATCATTGATCCAGGCTTACACGGGTTTTGTATATGGCGGACCGTATTTCGCTCGTGATGTGAATGCCGGACTCGCCAACATTCTGAAAGACCGCGGATTTCGCTCGCTCGATGAAGCGGTTGGATCCGCGTCGAAATGACGCAATTAGAGGCATTTTATTTGACACGTCACTGATAGTCGCTATAATTAAGGTTTTGCCTTCGCTATGGTTTTTGAGGCGGCGGCAACGATTGATAAATGATCATCGATTTAGCCAGCGTTGGGACGACCGCAAAGCGGATCGAAACTGAGTTCGATCCCTCGGAAATAGATCTTGAAGGCGAACCGGTTCAATTGCGTGGCAATACGGAGCTTTTCGGTGAGATCGTTCTTGTTGATGCGAAGGCTCAGCTGAGCGGAACGGTGAAAGCTCACTTGGTGCTTGACTGCACACGGTGTCTTGATGTCATCGAGCGTGATCTCGAATTACCGTTTCGAGCTATATTCGTTGATTCAAGTGGTGACGATCCAAATGTCGAAGCCGAGGTCAGCGAAGATGCCCTCGATGAATCGCTCGTTCCCGACGGCCATGTAAATATGGCGGAGGTAGTTCGAGAGCAGCTTTTGCTCTGGCTGCCGGAGCAGATCTTTTGCAGGGATGACTGCCGAGGGCTTTGTCCTAAATGCGGTGCTAACCTAAATTTGATAGATTGTAAGTGTGCCGACGAAGATGTTGATCCTCGCTGGGCTGCTTTGAAGAGTTTGAAAAAGGCGTAGGCCGTTGTTCTTAAGTTAACGATCGTGAATAGCAGGGAAGCCCGCGATAACACGATCGGCAATTTATGGATAGCTGTTTACGAGAAAAATTATGCCAAATCCTAAACGACGACATTCACATTCCCGTACGCGGACCCGCCGTGCCCATGATGCCCTGAATACGCCACAGTTTTATCTCGATAAAGATACCGGCGAAGCCAAGGTGCCGCACCGCATCGATGCAAAGACCGGCATGTTCAAAGGCCGTAAAATAATCGACGTTAAAGAAGCTGAATAGTAGTTTATTGTGTTCGTTGAGTGAATGATCGTCCTGCGGTTGAACCTGCCGGACAAACTCGCTACACTCAAAAACCATTACTTATGGCTAACGCGGGAATTATCGGGATGGGACATGCTTATCCGGAGGGCATCTTAACGAATGCCGATCTGGAGAAACTTGTCGACACTAACGATGAATGGATAACCTCCCGCACGGGGATCAAGCAGCGGCACAAGGCTGAAGCGAATGAATATACTTCGCAATTCGGCTCAAAGGCTGCTCTGCAGGCGATCGAACGTGCCGGTTTAAGACCTGAGGACATAGACATTATCGTCTGTGCCACGACGACACCCGATCAAATAATGCCCTCGACCGGTGCCCTGATACAGGCACAGATCGGGGCGGTTAATGCCGCCGGAATGGACGTTTTTGCTGCGTGTTCCGGCTTTCTTTATGGCATTACGATGGTCGAATCGATGATCCGTACCGGTCAGATCAAATACGCCTTGGTCATAGGGGCTGAGGTTCTGACAAAGTATGTTGATTATACCGACCGCGGGACGTGCGTGATCTTCGGTGACGGCGCCGGAGCGGCAGTGCTCGGGCCAGTTCCGGAAGGGAAAGGTATTCTCGCCACCAAGATCAGGTCTGATGGCCGCTATGAGGAACAGCTTTATGCTCCGGGCGGCGGCACCAAACTGGGTACGACCCACGAAACCATAGATAATCGAGAGCATTTCTTCAAGATGAAAGGCAACGAGCTTTTCAAGGTTGCGGTGCGCTCGATGGCTGATATTTCGGCCGAAATGCTCGAAAAAGCCGGATATACAGTCGATGATGTTGATATTGTTATCCCGCATCAGGCAAATCAGCGGATCACTGACGCAGTTGCGTCGCGTCTTGGCGTGCCCGAGGAAAAGGTTTATTCGAATATCGCGGAAATGGGCAACACATCGTCAGCGTCAATCCCGATCGCCATGGATGAATGCATCCAATCCGGACGGATCAAAGAAGGAAGTTTGGTTCTGCTTACTGCATTTGGCGGCGGAGTGACCTGGGGCGGAACGGTGATTCGATTTTAAGGTCGTTTAAACGCAAAGACGCTAAGGTGCTAAGACGCAAAGCCTTTGGTCTGTTTAAGAAAAAACCTTGCGTCTCTGCTTCTTTGCGACTTTGCGTTAGATTGTTCTGATGAGTAAGACTGCTTATATTTTTCCCGGACAAGGCTCGCAGGCGGTGGGCATGGGGAAAGACCTGTTTGATAATTTTACGGCGGCACGAGAGGTTTTTGAGGCTGCAGATGATGCACTCGAATTTTCGCTGTCGGAAATGTGCTTCGACGGTGACGAGGCTGATCTGCAGTTAACGGCGAATACGCAGCCGGCTATATTGACGGTGTCCGTTGCGGCTTTTCACGCTGCGATGGCTGAAGGATTGCCGGTGCCTGATTTTGTTGCCGGGCACAGCCTTGGCGAATATTCGGCCTTAGTGGCCGCCGGTGTTCTCGATTTTGCGGAAGCGGTGCAAACCGTTCGCAAACGCGGAACTTATATGCAGGAAGCGGTTCCGGTCGGTGTCGGCGCAATGGCGGCAATACTTGGACTAGACGCTGCGACGGTCGAGGCAGGATGTGCGGAAGCTGCTCAAGGCCAGGTTTGCAGCCCGGCGAATATCAATTCGCCGTCACAGGTCGTGATCGCCGGCAATGCCGAAGCGGTCGACCGTGCGTGCGAGATATTGAAAGAAAAAGGAGCAAAGCGGGCGATCAAGCTGAACGTCTCGGCTCCTTTTCATTGCGGTTTGATGATGCCGGCCCAGGAGCGGCTCGCTTTGGACCTTGCGAAGCTGGAATACGGAGCGTTCGAGTTTCCGATATTTCACAACGTTGACGCGGCGGCAAGCAGCGATACTTCGCTCGTCGCGGCAAAGCTCACGCAGCAGGTTTCGTCGCCGGTTCGCTGGCTGCAGACGATCGAGAATATGCGGGCTAACGGTGTCGAGAAATTCATCGAGATCGGGCCGGGAAAGGTTTTGACAGGGTTGGTTAGACAGATAGATAAAGAAGCGGTCTACGCCAACATTGAAAATACGGACAGTTTGAGAAATACTTTAGAAACGCTATAAAACAGGAGATTATATTTATGTCAGAAGTACAGGATAAGATCAAACAGATCATCGTTGACGAACTCGGAGTCGACGAAGCAGAAGTTACTGAAAATGCCCGGTTCATCGAAGATCTCGGCGCCGATTCGCTCGATCTCGTCGAACTCGTGATGCGTTTCGAAGAGGAATTCGATATCGAAATTCCTGATGAGGACGCAGAGAAGATCCAGGGCGTTCGTGACGCTTACGCATACGTTGAACAGCATAAAGCTGCTTAGTTTTGATCGTTGATGGTTGACCGTTGATCGTTGTTCGTTGCGTGGTTTTTTCCAACCATCATCGAACAACGATCAACTAACTATTTATATGAAACGTCGAGTAGTAGTTACAGGACTCGGTTCGGTTACGCCTTGCGGAAATGATGTGCCCACGACCTGGGGCGCTTTGATGAAGGGCGAGAACGGGGCTGATTTTATTTCCAGGTTCGACACCGAGAGGTTTTCCGTAAAGTTTGCGTGTGAGGTAAAAGGGTTCGATCCGCTTAGTTTCCTCGATAAAAAGGAAGCCCGGCGGATGGGGGCATTTACCCATTTCGCTCTCGCAGCCTCGGATGAGGCGATGAAACATAGCGGACTTGTTATCGACAGCTCGAATGACGAAATGATCGGAACATACATCAGTTCCGGCATCGGCGATTTCTGGGCGATCGAACGTGAGCACGAAAAGCTTCTGAATCAGGGGCCTGATCGCGTTTCGCCATTCTTTATTGTCTCCGCGATCGTAAATCTTGCTTCCGGCAACGTTTCAATTCGCCACGGTGCGAAAGGCCCGAATTCGGCTACGGCGACCGCGTGTTCCGCAGGTGCTCACGCGATTGGGGACAGTTTCCGTATCATTGAACGCGGTGACGCTGACGCGATGATATGCGGCGGTGCGGAAAGTGCGATAACGCCGATGTCTGTCGCGGGGTTTGCGTCAATGCGGGCTCTTTCGACCCGAAATGACGATCCCAAACACGCCTCGCGGCCGTTCGATCTTGAACGAGATGGCTTCGTTATTGGCGAAGGTGCGGGAATTCTGATCCTTGAAGAGCTTGAATTTGCCAAGGCTCGGGGTGCCAAGATTCTTGCCGAGATCGTCGGATATGGTATGAGCGGTGATGCGTTTCACGTAACGATGCCAGACGAAACAGGTTCGGGAGCGATCCGTGTGATGCAGCGTGCGTTAAAAGATGCCGGGCTCGATCCAAGCCAGATAGGCTACATCAATGCCCACGGAACGTCGACGCCGTATAACGATAAATTTGAGACACTCGCGATCAAAAAGGTCTTTGGCGAAAACGCTTATAACATCCCAGTTAGTTCGACAAAATCCATGACCGGTCACGCACTCGGTGCCGCCGGCGGGCTCGAAGCCGTATTCTCGGTCAAAGCCCTGATGGAAAACAAACTGCCGCCAACGATCAACTACGAATTCCCGGATCCTGATTGTGATCTCGATTACATCCCAAATCAGGCCCGCGAAGCGAAGGTCGATTACGTGCTTTCGAACAACTTCGGATTCGGCGGAACCAATGCTTGTTTGATATTCAAACGATACAGCGAATAGTTTCAACAGAAAGCGTCTGTGCCCGTTTTGAGCATTGGCGCTTTTCTTATATCCTACAAATGAATGACCATTCATTTTTAATATGAAAATTATCGTACTAATGAAACAAGTCGCCAATAAAGATGCCGTACTACGCATCGCGGGCGATGAAAAATGGATCAACGAGGCTGATATCTCGCAGCAGACCAATGAGTCTGACGGATATGCTCTCGAGGAAGCTCTTCGGACCGTCGAAGCTAAAGGTGCAGGCGAGGTCGTCGTTTGCACGCTTGGGCCGCAGACCGCGAAGACCGTTATCAAAGACGCTCTCGCTCGTGGTGCTGATCGAGCGATCCACGTTGTCGTGGACGACAGCAAGAGCCTTTCGCCGTATCAGATCGCGAAGGCGATCGCCGATGCGATCCGCGAAGAGAATGCAGACCTTATTTTTACCGGGCTGCAGTCTGACGATGCGAGCCATGGGCAGACGGGCGTGATCCTGGCAGAATTGCTCGGCATTCCGCACGCGACCATTGTGATCGAAGTTGACCGTGCTAGCCTCAGTGACACGCTCCGTGTCAAACGTGAACTCGAGAGCGGCTGGTATCAATGGTTTACCTACAAGATGCCGTCATTGCTGACGATCCAGTCGGGCATATCGCAGATCCGTTACGCTTCGCTCAAAGGCATCATGGCCGCGAAGAAGAAAGAGATCCGCGACGTCACGCCGGCGATCGAGGCATTTGCATCGGCTTCAAGAGTTGAAAAAGTTTACCTGCCTCTTAAATCCAAACAGACCCAAATGCTCGGCAATGGAGATGCTAAAGCCGGTGCGGTCGAATTGGTTGAAAAGCTCAGAACGGAGGTTCGCGTCATATGATCTTAGTATTTATCGAACACAAGGATTGCGTCCTCAACAAAACCTCGCTCGAAGCGATCACCGCTGCTCAGGCGATCGGCAAAGACCTCGGCCTTAAGGTTGCGGCAGTTCTGCCGTGCGACAAAGATTGCTCGCTCGCTCAGGAGATCGCCGGTTATAACATCGAAAAGGTCATCGTTGCAAAGAATGAGAAACTTGGCACCTACACACCCGACGGCTATGCGGATGCTTGGGAACAGGTTGTTAAAGCGACAAATCCGCAATACGTCGTGATGTCGCACACCTATCAGGTTCGTGATTTCGCTCCGAAAGTTGCGGCGCGTCTCGGTCGCGAGGTCGTTGGCGACTGCATCCGCTACAGAGCAGATGGTGGTAAACTAACGCTCACACGCCGTATTTTCCTTGGCAAGCTTGATGCTGATGTCACTATCGGCGGTGATGCCCCTTATTTCGTCACTTTCCAATCGGGCTCGTTCCGCGGTGACAGCGCCGAAAAGGGAAGTGCTGCGGTTGAGACGATGGATGTGAGCGTCGGCGAAATACGCATGACGCCCGAGGCTCCCTTCCAAGAAGCAAAAGCCACGGTCGATCTCAGCAAATCCGAGATCATCGTAGCGGTTGGCCGAGGTATCAAATCGCAAGAGAATATCGCCCTTGCCCAGCAATTGGCTGACGTTCTCGGTGCTGACCTTGCTGCCTCACGTCCTATCTGCGACAGCGATTGGCTGCCGATCGACCGCCAGATCGGTTCGTCGGGCCAGACCGTCGCTCCGAAGGTGTACATCGCTCTTGGCATTTCCGGTGCGATCCAGCATATCGTCGGCATGAAGAACGCCGGAACGATCATCGCCGTCAACAAGGACGCTGAGGCTCCGATCTTCGACATTGCCGATTATGGCATCGTCGGTGACCTGTTTGACGCGGTACCGGTGTTGATCGAAGAGATCAAGAAAGCGAAAGGCTAGTCGCCAACACATTCCAGTACGTTAAGCACGGGCCGGGAATTTCCGGTCCGTGCTTTTCTTTGCGCTCTTTCCGGCCTCCTCCAATGATCAACAAATAAAAATAGCACTTATGATTGAAATCATTTTTTCCACGCCGCTCCGCTGATAGCTTTGTTTGTAGAAAAGGAGTAAGAATGAACAACATACAACTGATCAAAGAGTTTCAGGAGGCGGATGATCCTGCGGAGGACAAGAAATTGACTGAACTGTACAACGGGCCGTTTCGCCGTATTGTCGAAGTTCGGCTCAATAATAGTGCTGTTCTCTCGAGGCACAATGCCGCCGAGCCCATAACTGTTTTTTGCATTTCGGGAACCGGAACGTTCTTTGCCGGCGAAGAACTGGACGAGTCAATCGCAATGCAGACCGGAACACTGATAACCCTGGAGCCTGGCGTTGTACACGAGGTCCGGGCCGAGCCCGCACTCCACTTGATCGTCAGCAAATTCAAGAGTGCGTGAAATTACATTTGGTAAGCAATAGTCAGCGACGATTGGTCGCGAGGAGACAATGAGATGAAGAGGCTTTGGTTGATACTTGGAGCGGTATTTGTTTTTTCATTCGCAATTTTGGGATGGGTCGGAACGGAGATATTCAGGCAGGCCCCGCCGATCCCTAAAGAGGTTGTAACCACTGACGGCTCGCAGTTAATAGCGCCTGAACAGGTTTCGAATGGCCAAAACGTTTGGCAGGCGATGGGCGGAATGCAGGTTGGGTCGATCTGGGGGCACGGCTCTTACGTCGCTCCTGATTGGACGGCCGATTATTTGCATCGCGAGTCGGTATTTATCCTGAATACGTGGTCGAACGCGGAATTCGGAGGCAGTTACGACAGCCTCGCTAGCGAAAAGCAGGCTTCGCTGCGTCAGCGGCTGCAGGATCTGATGCGGAAAAATACCTACGACGAAGCGATCGGCCGCATCACCGTCGATCCGCTTCGAGCTAAGGCATTCGAGGAGAATCTTAAACATTACTCGGACGTTTTCGCCAACGGAAACAAGGATTACGCAATACAGCGAAACGCGCAGTCCGATCCCGCGAAGTTGCGAGATCTGACATCCTTCTTCTTCTGGACCGCGTGGGCATCTGCGGCGAATCGTCCGAACAACACGATCTCTTACACCAGTAATTTCCCGTCAGAGCCGCTCGTCGGAAACGTGCCGACGAGTTCTGCGATCGTGTGGACAGGGGTGAGCGTGATCATGCTGATCGCGGGCATCGGAGCTATGGTCTGGTTCTACGCGGGCTGGCGAAAGGAAGGCGACGCGTCGATGCCGCCGGATTCGGATCCGCTCATTGGTGAGACCTTGACGCCCTCGCAAAAAGCGACCGTCAAGTACTTTTTCGTCGTCTCGCTCCTTTTTCTCTTGCAGATCGTGATGGGAATAATCACGGCTCACTACGGCGTCGAGGGCGGTGGATTTTATGGAATTCCGTTGCAGGATTATTTGCCATACGTCGTGACGCGCACGTGGCACACGCAGCTCGGAATATTCTGGATCGCGACCGCATGGCTTGCAGCCGGACTATTTATCGCACCGTACATTTGCGGCTATGAGCCGAAAAAACAGAAGCTCGGTGTTGATCTTTTGTTCGGAGCTTTGCTCATAGTTGTTCTCGGTTCGATGGGCGGGCAATGGATGAGCGTCATGCACAAGCTCGGCAATGGCGATCTCTGGTTCTGGTTCGGCCATCAGGGCTACGAATACGTCGACCTCGGCCGTGTGTGGCAGGCCGCTCTATTTGTTGGGCTTCTGTTGTGGCTGGTTCTCGTTGGCAGGTCAGCGATCGCGGGACTCAACAAAGCAGGGAATAACAAATCACTCGTGTTGCTCTACCTCGGCACGACGGCTGGCATCGCCTTGTTTTACGCACCGGGATTATTCTGGGGAATGAGGTCAAATCTAACCGTCGTCGAATATTGGCGCTGGTGGGTCGTTCACCTCTGGGTCGAAGGCTTTTTCGAGGTTTTTGCGACGGTCGTGATCGCGTTCTTGTTTGCCCGGCTTAAAGTTATCAATGCCGAGCACGCCGCGCAGGCATCCCTATTATCCGGAGCAATCTATCTAAGCGGCGGCATCATCGGCACGATGCATCACTTGTATTTCTCCGGCACGCCGACGATCGCATTGGCATTCGGATCGGTATTCAGTGCACTCGAGATCGTACCGCTGGTATTCGTTGGCTACGAAGCCTTCGACAACATTCGTCACTCGAAAAAGAAGCCATGGCTCGCACAGTACAAATGGGTCGTGTATTTCTTTGTTGCAGTGGCGTTTTGGAATCTGGTCGGTGCCGGCATCTTCGGATTTATGATCAATCCGCCGATCGCTCTCTATTACATGCAGGGACTGAACACGACCGCAACTCACGCTCATGGAGCACTTTACGGTGTTTACGGAACGCTGGGCCTGGCACTTCTATTGTTCTGCATGCGTGCAATTGAGCCGGAGCGTAAATGGAATACAAAGCTGCTCAGCTTTGCATTCTGGGCGATCAATATCGGAATGCTGATGGAGATATTGCTCAGCCTGCTGCCGATCGGCTTGCTGCAGACTTACCAATCGGTTTCGGTCGGTTATTGGTCGGCACGCAGTCCTGAATTCATGCAGACGGCATTACTCCAAAACCTGCGATGGATGAGGCTCTTTGGCGACTCGGTTTTTGCTCTCGGAGCATTGGCTTTTGTTTGGTTTGCATTAAAGTTGATGCTTACCAAAGGCGAACGAACCGAACTTCCATAGGGTAAAACGTTGAAAATAGTGCGGCTCGTCACAAAACGGGCCGCATTTTCACAATACTATTAATTCGCCATGAAAACAGATATTCAAAACCGCGAGGATATCGATGCCCTGATGAAAATGTTCTATTCGCGGGCGATCAAAGACGATGTCATCGGCTACATTTTTACGGACGTTGCCAGACTCGACCTTGACCGCCACCTTCCGATCATCGGAGATTTTTGGGAAACCATCGTTTTTCACACCGGCGATTATCAGCGTCATGGCCGCCATCCTTTGCTGGTTCATGGTGAACTTACTGAGAAAACGCCCCTTTTACCCGAACATTTTACACGCTGGCTTGAGATCTTTACCGAAACGGTCGACGGTACATTTTCAGGCGAGAGGGCGGATTTTATTAAGGTCAGAGCTAGAGCGATCGCGGACAGGATGCTGCACTACGTGGGCGAGATCAACGAGCGGCTAGCTATCCCTCGAGATAATCCTGCAGAGGTCGACGCTCTTCGACGACGATCTTGCCATGAGAGATCGTAACAACTCCTTTATCAGCAAGTTTGCGGATCGAACGGATCGTAGTTTCGGTCGTGAGCCCGGCCATTCGGGCGATATCCTGACGGCGATGCGTTATTCGAACCGGGCCGTCACCGCATTCTTTGAGGGCGAGTTTAAGCAAAATGCTCGCCACGCGATGTTCAGGCGAAGCGGTAGCGAGATTGTGGATAGTCGCCGTTTTTTCCCGCAGCATTCCGCACATCCAATCGATCACCGTAAAGGAGAATTCGCTCGAGGTCCGCAGCGTATTGAGAAAATCATTGCGGGCGATCAGCAGCAGGCGGGATTCTTCCATAGCGATGGCGGTCGCGGGATATTTACCTCCATCAAAGACCGGCGGCACGGCGAACATCTCGCCCTCCTGAAAAACTCCGATGATCACTTCCTTGCCCGGTTCGAGAAAGTGGATCATCTTTACCCGCCCTGATAAAACAATAGGCAGAAAAGCGGCATCGTCGCCGCCCGCGAAGACTTCTTCGTCCACGCCAAACGTCCTGACCCGCCCGCATTTGTGCAGCAAGTGCGACAGGTCGGAACTGATCGATGAGAGAAGTGGTTTCATTGGTCGTTATCTTAGACGGCGATGATCCTCGCTCGCGCTTATCGTAGCGGCGAGACGTGATATCCGCGTTTTTTCCTGTTTCGCGTCCATTATATGATGGATCATTATCTTTTGATACGACGGTGCCTGCGAAGTGAAAAACGCCCAAGCCTTCTTGTTATTGCGGAACTGCTTTTCAAATTCTGACGAAAGCTCACTCGCTTCTTTTTCATAAGAATAGATCGCCGACCTCTTTTCAGTTCGCTTTTCGAAAGCCGCGATGCCGGCAGGCTTCATCACCCCGGCATTTGTAAGCTCTTCGACCTTTCGAATATTCACCCCACTCCAAATACTGCCCGCTTTTCGCGGTGTGAATCTGATCGAATAGCTTTCGTCATCGATGCGCCTTCGCACGCCGTCGATCCAGCCGAAGCAGAGAGCCTGATCGACCGATTCGGGCCATGTCATGTTTGGTTTTCCGCTGCCGACCTTGTTAAATCTGACCAGAAGCTCGGTCTCAGTCTCGTGGTTCTTTTCGAGCCACTCACGGAATGGGTTTTGGTTAGGGAAAAATTTTGGAAGCATTCGTAATGATAGCAAACATTACAAAAGCTTCGACTTGGCTTCCAGTTCGGCGGCCTTTTGTTCGTCGGCTTCGGCGAGTGGGATCTTTTTAAGGAGGCGGTAGGCGGCGGCGCGATTCTTGTAGGCCTCCGCGAATTTGGCGTCGATCGCGATCGCTGCTGTCAGATCAGCGACGGCTGCGTCGAGATCTTTCAGCAGCAGCCGTATCTTTCCGCGATTCGCTAAAGCCTTTGCGTGCTGTGGATTAAGCTCGATGACCTTGCTGAAGTCGGCTTCGGCACCCGTGAGGTCGCCTTTGTCGCGGCGGGCCGTTCCACGATTGTAATACGCCGACGTGCTCGACGATGCGAGGCCGATCGCCCGCGTGTAATCGGTGATGGCGGCGTCGGTATTTCCTTTCAATTTGTAAACAACGCCGCGATTGAGATACGCACTCGCTAGATCCGGATCGATCCTAAGAGCAGCCGTTAGATCCTTGATCGCTCCGTCGAGGTCGCCCTTGTTCTTGCGTACGATGGCACGGTTAACGTAAGCGTCGGTGTCGTCGGGAGCGAGTTCCAGAGCCTTAGTATAATCCTCGATCGCCCCGTCCGGGTCACCATCTTTCTGCCGGTCGACCGCCCGATTAAAATAAGCGTCCGCCGTCATCTGTGCCGAAGCCTGCGTGGCAAAAATTCCCACAGAGAACATCGCGAAAACGAAAAGAAAAATAGAATATCTCATTCCTTACCCCTCATATCACGATAAAAAGACCGATTCAGACGCATCTTTCGGATAAATTGGCGTTTAGCCGGTACGATAAACCGGTGAGGTTGCTCCGCTGGCTGGATCGAGAGATCTTTTTATGATCGTTCTCAGTACTTGTGATTCTCTTCCGGGTAGAGTTTTTCGAGGGGGTCGGGGAGTTGGTCGGATTCCATTTGGCCTTGGTAGGGGCGGAGGAGTTCTTCGTCGCCTTCGGTTAGCCAGAGGTTTTGTTCGTCGAGGTTGGTGAAGATTACGGGCATGGCTTTTTCGTGGATCGGGCGCATGAAATCGTTCGGTTCGGTGGTGAATACCGTGAACGAATACCGCGTCTGGCCGTTGTCGAAATAGCGGCTCCAGAGGCCGGCGAGAGCGTACGGCGTTCGGTCTTTGACAAAGATCTCGACGGGCGGCAGGCCTTTGCCCTTGATGGGCCATTCATAGAAACTGTCGACCGGGAACAGGCATCGCTGGCCTTTCTTGAGCAACGCGGGCCAGAGTTTTTTCTCGTGCATCGTCTCGACGCGGGCGTTGAAGGTCGGATATTTTGCCTCGAATTTGCCCGCACCGTCCCACTGGCACCACCAGCGGGCTTCGAGCGTTTTGATCAGCCCGTCACCGCGGCGGGCGACGATGAACGCCGGCTCGGTCGGCCGCAGATTTCGCCGCTCGACAAATTCGTCGGGCGTTTCCCAATAAGAAATGTACTTCTCATACCGGCTGACGTGGACCTGTGAAGCTCTTCCGCACATATTTCGATTGTATCAGAAGAATTTCCGGGTGTACCGAATGTGAATTCGCGAAAAAGTGCGGTCTTCTAAAGAATCGACTCGGAATTCGCGAAACTTTTTCGTCGATGTTAGTGTATTATTCATTCACACTTTCAATTTCGGCAGGGTAGCCGGGAAATTTTATCAGGAGAATCTTTAGGGGAAGACGGGAAGGCTGCGGCTTTGCCGGGCTGTTTGATTATGAAGAAATACAGATCGTTACATATCGCGGCAGTGGTTTTATTGCTGCAGTCTTTTGTGATGCCGGCGGCAATGCTGGCGCAGGATGCTAAACGGGACGAGGTTTACGCCGCGATCCGCAAAGAGGGAATGGAGAATTCGAAAATAATGAACACGATGCATTATTTTACCGATCTCTACGGCCCGCGTTTGACCGGTTCGCCAAATCACGTGAACGCCGCGAAATGGGCGGCCCGCGAAATGAAATCGTGGGGCTTTGATTTTGCGGATCTCGAGGCGTGGGACTTCGGGCATCCGGGTTGGGTCAATGACCGCAACACCGGCGTCATGCTCAAGCCCGTTGCCGACACGCTGACATTCGAAGTGCTCGCCTGGACGCCTTCGACCAAAGGCCCTGTCACGGCAGAGGCTGTAAGCATGGTCCTTCCGTCATTCCCGGCAGCGGCGAATCCGCGTATCATGCAGAATCCGACCCAGGAAGAGCTGACGGCTTATTTTGACAAGGTAAAAGGCGACATCGCCGGTAAGATCGTGCTCGTTGGAACACAAACTTTCATCGACCAGTCGACGCCGCAGGCACCAAAACGTGTCGACGACGCCGTTCTCAAATGCCGTATGGACCCGACCAAAACTCCGGCTGATTGTGCCGCCCTCGGCGGCGGAGCAGGCGGACCTGGCGGCGGGCCTCGCGGCGGCGGTCCGGGCGGACCGGGCGGCGGCGGACAGGTCACACCGCGTCCGAATGCTCTGACCGGAGCTCAGATCAGCGACCAGCTCGATAAATTCCTGCTCGACAACAAAGTTCTGGTTCGCGTCAATGAATCACAGCTCGATCGCGGCCTCGTTCGTGCATTCAATAACCGCACGTTCGACGTTACCAAGGTCGTCCCGACGGTCGTCATGCGTACCGAAGATTTCGGCCGCATCTATCGCCTCATCCAGCACAAAACGCCTGTCACGCTCGAATTCGACCTTCGCAGCCACACCGTGCCCGATGGCGTCACAAGCTACAACGTAGTCGGCGAGATCTGGGGTTCGGACAAAAAGGACGAAGTCATCATGCTCGGCGGCCACCTCGATTCGTGGCACTCGGCAACCGGTGCGACCGACAACGCGGTCGGCTGCGCAACGATGATGGAAGCCGCACGCATTCTGAAAGCCATCGGCGTCAAACCTCGCCGCACGATCCGCGTCGCCTGCTGGGGCGGTGAAGAACAGGGACTGCTCGGCTCGGCCGCGTACGTCAAACGCCACTTCGGCACGTTTGAAAATCCGACGCCCGAATACGCCAAGTTCGGCGGTTATTTCAACATCGACAGCGGAACCGGTAAGGCTCGGGCGCTTAATGTTTTCGGCCCGGCCGAAACAGCGACTGTCCTGCGCGATGCTCTGGCACCGTTCCCCGATCTCGGCTTCGCCGGCGTCAACACGACCAAGAGCCGTGCGACCGGTGGAACAGACAGCACGTCGTTCAATTTTGCGGGCTTACCCGGAATCGGTACTCAGCAGGACCCGATCGAGTACTTTGCGGGCACATGGCACACGAATATCGATACCTACGAACGCATAATCGAGGCCGATGTGAAAGCATCGTCGATCATCTTCGCAGCGGCTGTTTATACGCTTGCGATGCGTGACGGCCTGCTGCCGAGATTCTCGGCCGCCGAAATGCCGCCGCCGCCAACCCCGGCTCCGACACCAACGCCCGCGGCATCGCCGAGGCCGTAACCCTTGACCGCAAGTGCAGCGTGCCTGGCTGATCCCAGGACAGGCACGCTGCACTTTGCAAAACAATTAATTCGGCTGTATTTTTGCCGTGTTTTCTAATTGTAAAAATGAAGTACAAGATCGCCACAACAGTTGAACCCGACTTTGTCCGTGTCACTGCAACCGGCGAATATGCGTTCGAAGACCTGCCCGGATTTATCTCTGAACTCAGAAACATCGCCCTCGCCAACGCTCAAAGCAAACTCCTCATCGACTGCCGCCAGCTCGACATCGACATGACCGAAGCCGAACGCTTCGCCGGCGGCCAGCGTGTCGCCGAGATCTTTCGCTCAAAGATCAAAGCCGCCCTCGTCATGCCCCCCGGACAAGTCACCAAACTAGGCGAACTAGCCGCCGTCAACCGAGGCGCCCGATTCCTCGTCACCACCTCAGAATCTGAGGCCCTCAAATGGCTCGCCGGCTGACTCCGCGCCACCAGATATTTTCACTGGATTCCGATCTTATCCCCATCTCGCTGCCCATTGAGAAAGATCCGACGGCGAACGGCAAATGAGCTGCTTCAGCAGCGACGCGCCAGGAAATTTGCCGGTTCAGAGGCCAAAAACACCTTTGACCAATCAAGAAAATAACTCTACCAATCTCGCACTTTTCATGTACCAATGTGCCCAAAGTACTCTACCAATCCCAATAAACACGGGCACCTCGCGGTGATGGGCGGGAAATTGGCGTTATTTGGAAAATTTCGATTTGTGACACGAAAAATTTCGCCGGATCCGGCGCCCGAAAAGGCGCCCTTTCGGGCGCTCGTGGCTGACCGATCTTGGATCAGGGAAGCCGGATCTTCTTTTTCCGGAATTTGTAAAAACCAGCCCCTAATCGCTCTTTACTAGAAACATAAATTGACGGTAAAAAATATTCCTGATCGATGCGATTCGCTATTGCTTTTACGGCTTGGTTTTGCGTAAATATAGTTAATCCAATAAGTTCAAAAAATCAGAGCCGTTTTCTGCGAAGAGATTTTCCCTTTAAATATGCAAGAATTTACAGACCAGATGCCTTCGGACATTGAGCGTTTTCCGATGGTTCCTATTCGAGATGTAGTCATTTTTCCGTACACAAAAGTCGCCTTCAAGATCGGCCGGCCCTCGTCCGTAATGGCGTTAGAGCAAGCAATGACGGGCGAACGGCAGATCTTCCTGGCTACCCAGCACGACGCCACGGTCGACGAACCGGCCGCCGATCAGATCTATCAGGTCGGAACTCTGGGCCGCATCCTCCAGGCCCAACGTCAGGACAACGGCCAGATCAAAGTTGTCGTGGAAGGCCGTGAAAGAGGGCGTTCGGTGCGTGTCGAGCAGGGCTCGGACGGAATGTTCTACGCCCACGTCCGCCGCATCGGAGCGACCGACGAATCGGGCTATCGGACCGATGGTCTGCTTCAGAAGATTCACTCGCTGGTCGAGCAATTCCTGAGGGTCTCGCCGGATGCTTATACCGATGCTCTTCATGCCAGTTTGAGGGGCGTTTCGGCGGCGCAGATCGCGGATTCGATGTCGTCGCATTTGCGGATCGGGGTCAATGAAAAGCAGGAGTTGCTCGAGACCGTTTCGGTCGCCGAACGCCTGCAAAAGCTGGTCGAAGTGCTCGAAGCCGAGATCGAAAAACGCCAGCTCGACCGCAACATCCATTCCCGTACCAAGAAACAGATGGACAAGCATCAGCGGGAATATTATCTCAACGAACAGATCAAAGCCATCCACAAAGAACTGGGCCGAAAAGACGATAAAGCCGAGCTGGAAGAGTTAAAGAAAAAGATAGTTGAAGCCGGTATGACCGAGGAGGCAACCGACAAGGCAATGCAGGAATTCGGCCGCCTCGAATCGATGCCGCCGATGTCCGCCGAGGGAACGGTCGCGAGGACTTATTTGGACTGGCTCATCAACGTGCCGTGGCAGCAGCGTTCCGAGGAGATCGAGGAGCTAAGTGAAGCAGAAAAGACGCTTAACGAAGACCATTACGGGCTTGAAAAGATCAAGGAACGGATCCTGGAATTCCTCGCAGTTCGTCAGCTTGTAAAGAATCCGAAAGGGACGATCCTATGCTTCGTCGGGCCTCCGGGAGTCGGTAAAACCTCGCTTGGAAAATCGATAGCCAACGCGACGGGCCGGAAATTTGTGCGACTGGCACTGGGCGGAGTTCATGACGAGGCCGAGATCCGCGGGCATCGGCGCACGTATATCGGCTCAATGCCGGGGCAGATCGTCCAGTTAATGAAACGTGCAGGAACCACGAACCCTGTTATCCTTCTTGACGAGGTCGACAAGCTCGGACGCGATTATCGCGGCGACCCGAGCGCAGCGTTGCTCGAGGTCTTGGATCCGGAGCAGAACAGCACGTTCCGCGACCATTATCTTGACGTTGACTATGACCTTTCGCACGTATTTTTTATCGCTACGGCCAATGTTTTGCACACGATTCCACCTGCTTTGCAGGACAGGCTTGAGATTTTGAATCTTTCCGGCTACACCGAGCGTGAAAAGCTTGAAATAGCGAAGCAGCATCTGATCGACAAGCAATGTGAGAACAGCGGAATCGATGCGGAACGGGTTGTGTTTACAGACGATGGGATCATTGAAACCATCAGGCATTACACCCGCGAAGCCGGGGTCCGAAACCTTGAGCGCGAGATCGGCTCGTGCCTTAGGAAGATCGCCCGGAAGTTTGTCGGTTCAGATGACAAAGAAAATTTCCGGGTTGTAGTCAATGCTGAAATGGTACAGCAACTTCTCGGTGTTATCCGGTATCGCAAGCAGGATATTGCTCGCAAGAGCGAGATCGGGTTGGTGAATGGACTGGCGTGGACAGAGGTTGGCGGCGATGTTTTACAGATCGAGGCGACGCTTGTTAAGGGAAAAGGTGACGTTACTTTGACAGGGAAACTCGGTGAAGTAATGCAGGAATCGGCAAAAGCTGCATTGACGTGCATTCGAACGCGGGCGGACGAATTGGGAATCGATTCCGCAATATTTCGCGAGAAAGATCTGCACATTCACGTTCCCGAAGGTGCGATACCAAAGGATGGGCCGAGCGCAGGTATCACGATCGCAACTGCAATGGTTTCGGTAATGACAGGGAAGGCGGCTCGCCACGATGTTGCAATGACCGGCGAAATTACGCTTCGCGGCAAGGTATTACCGATTGGGGGCGTTAAAGAAAAGCTGCTCGCGGCACATCGATTTGGGTTGAAAACTATTATCCTTTCAAAGGAAAACGAGAAAGACCTGGTCGATATCCCTGACGAAGTACGTGATGATCTGACGATCCACGCGGTAGAGTATATAGACGAAGTTTTGGGTCTTGCTCTCGAAGATGGCGGTCGCGAAATAAAGCTCGAGACGCCGGTCGTATGGAGTTCTGATTCCGCGGCTACGGAGATATCCGCGACCGTTGAATAGATTGGATCCCCGGGAAACTCGATGAAGATCACATCTGCCGATTTTGTTAAGAGCGCGTTTGAAAAGCGCCATTGGATCATTGACGGCAGACGGGAGATCGCCTTCTTGGGGCGTTCGAATGTGGGAAAATCGTCCCTGATTAACTCGTTGCTTTTGCGCAAAGGCCTGGCTCGTACTTCAAATACGCCGGGGCGGACACAGAGCATTAACTTCTTTCTGATAAACGACAGCTTCTATTTTGCTGACCTGCCGGGCTACGGCTACGCGAAGGTCTCAAAAACAATGCGTGCGGACTGGGGGAAAATGGCTGAAGAGTACCTGGGTGAACGGGAAGAATTAGCACTGTGTATCCAACTTGTGGATTCAAGGCACAAGCCATCAGATCTGGATATTCAACTTAACGAATGGCTTGAGTTCAATGGTAAGCCGCATCTAATTGTCGCGACAAAGTCGGACAAGACATCGGCGAACGAGCTTAGAAAATCGTTGAAAGAAGCGGAAAAGGTCCTGCCGGGTGCCAAGATATTGAGTTATTCGGCCCAAACGGGGCGCGGACGCGACCAGGTTTGGGCGGAAATTAACGCGGCGATAAATAATTATTAAACCTCCGGTTGATTTTTAACATCACATATTGTAATAATTATGGTTCCCGGATTCTTTTGAGTTCTCTGAAAGCTTCTTTAGCTTATTTCACTGGCATTACTACATACAATCCGTACGATTTTTTCCGCTTTATCTTTCTGAATAGTCCAAGGGCGTTAACGCGCGAGAAAATTCGTAAAAACCGCAGAATGCTGTCGCAAGGTAAACCGACGTCCAAATTATCTAGACTCTAAAATGGCCACTAAAACCACACAAACCCGTAGACCGAAAGTTGCGAAATCCGCACCTGTTGACGAAAAGGAAATTGCTCCGGTCGAGGAAATCGATGCCGTAAGTTCCGACCCTTCTGAAAAGAAGAAAAAGGGTTCTGACAATAACAACGGAAGTTCCGAAGATACGACCCTGAATATCGGCGACCTCAAAGATATGTCGATCAGCGAACTGACGCACATCGCCAAGGAAATGGGCATAGAAGGTGCGACCGGGCTGAGAAAGCAGGAACTGATCTTCAAGGTTCTGGCGGCCCAGACCGAGAAAAGCGGACTTATTTTTTCGCAAGGCGTATTGGAGACGCTGCCCGATGGATTCGGCTTCCTGCGTGCTCCGGAATACAACTATCTGCCTGGCCCGGACGATATTTATGTCAGTCCGTCCCAGATCCGCAAATTTGACCTACGAACCGGCGACACCGTTTCCGGCCAGATCCGCCCGCCAAAGGAAGGGGAGCGTTATTTCGCTCTCATTAAGGTCGAGGCCATCAATTTCGAGTCGCCCGAGCAGTCGCGAGAGAAGGTTTTCTTTGACAACCTGACGCCGCTCTATCCGGACGAGCAGTTGACGATGGAGATCGAAGGTGATCCTGAACGCATCGCTGCCCGCGTCATGGATCTCGTCACGCCGATCGGTAAAGGCCAGCGTGCTTTGATCGTCGCTCCACCGCGTACCGGTAAGACGATGCTGCTGCAAACTATCGCCAATTCGATCACGATGAACCATCCAGAGGTCACACTGATCGTTTTGCTGATCGACGAGCGTCCTGAGGAAGTTACGGACATGCAGCGCAGCGTTAAGGGTGAGGTCATTTCCTCGACCTTTGACGAACCGCCGACACGCCACGTGCAGGTTGCCGACATGGTCATTGAAAAGGCCAAACGCCTGGTCGAGCACAAACGCGACGTGGTTATACTTTTGGATTCGATCACTCGTCTCGCGCGGGCACACAACGCTGTGGTTCCGCCGTCAGGTAAGATCCTGTCGGGCGGTATTGACTCTAATGCTCTACAGAGGCCGAAGAGGTTCTTTGGTGCGGCACGTAACATCGAGGAGGGCGGTAGCTTAACGATCATCGCGACGGCCCTGATCGATACAGGTTCAAGAATGGACGACGTTATTTTCGAGGAGTTCAAGGGAACCGGTAACTCGGAAATTCACCTCGACCGCAAGCTCTCGGACAAGCGTCTGTTTCCGGCGATCGACCTTCAGCGTTCGGGTACTCGAAAGGAAGAATTGCTCATCGATAAGGAAAACCTTAACCGGATCTGGGTCATGCGTCGCGTGCTCAATCCGCTGTCGCCAGTCGAGCAGATGGAAGTTGTCCTGGAAAGGCTTTCTAAGACCAAGACAAACGCTGAATTTTTAGCGTCGATGCAAACATAGTAGTTGTCAGTTGTCAGTTGTCGGTTGTCAGCAGTTAGTTTTCGGATCTTTCTGACAACTGACGGCGGACAACCGATAACTTTTTCATTTATGCGCGTAGCCGTAATCTCTGCTGAAGCAGTTCCATATTCCAAGACCGGAGGCCTGGGAGACGTCGCGGGGGCGTTGCCGAAGGCGCTAAAGCAGATCGGCATCGATTCGCTTCTGATCACCCCTTGTTATTGGCAGACGAAAGGCGAATATCTCTGGAGCACGGCGATAGATGATCTGTGGCTAAATTGGCGCGGACGCCCGTACCATGCGAGAGCTTTTTACAGCGAGGCAAACGGCTCTCCGACCTTTCTGATCGATGCTCCGTCGCTGTTTCACCGCGACTCGATTTACGGGTATACAGAGGACTACGAACGCTTTGCCTTCTTCAATCACGCCGCACTTGTCTTGCTAGAACGCATCGGAGCGGCACCCGACATAGTTCACCTGAACGACTGGCATTGTGGATTCGCGGCGGTCGAGATCGCTGCCAGGCGACAGTATCAGTCGTATTGGCGAAACACCCGAACGGTTTTCTCGATCCACAACATGGCATACCAAGGTGGTTTTCCATTAGGGGAATTACCTGCGCTTGGATTTTCGAGCGGTTTGGCCCGCGATAGTTTTAGCTTTAATGGCTATGCATCGGCTATGAAGGCGGGCCTCGAAAGGTCGGATACGCTTTCTACCGTTTCGCGTCGATACGGTTATGAAATACAGACGCCTGAGTTTGGCCAAGGACTTGATTGGCTTACGCGAAAACGTGCTGACCGGTTGATCGGCATCACAAATGGTGTCGATTACGAGGAGTGGAATCCCGAAACAGACAAAGAACTGCCGGCACATTTCTCGATCGACGATCTCTCGGGAAAGGCAGAATGCAAACGAGCATTGCTAGATCGCTTTCATCTGACGATCGAACTCGACCGCCCGATATTCGCGTCCGTTACGCGTCTGACTTCGCAGAAAGGAGTTGAGCTAATTAGACAGGGAGCGGGTGACATTCTGGCGGCTGGCGGCTTCTTTATTGCGCTTGGTTCGGGCGAGAAAGACTCGGAGCAATTTCTGCAGACACTTCGCGACTATGCCCCCTCGCGGGTCGGCGTTTACATCGGCTATAATGAAAGCCTGGCACATCTGATCGAAGCGGGAGCGGACATGTTCCTGATGCCGTCGAAGTTTGAGCCGTGCGGGCTAAACCAAATGTATTCATTAAGATACGGAACGATCCCGATCGTTAGAGCCACGGGCGGACTGGACGACACGGTTGAAAATTGGGACGCCGTCAGCGGTCGCGGAAATGGGTTCAAATTTGGTCCGTATCAGGCAGATAAGCTGCTGGAAAAGATCTATGAGGCTCGTTTCGCTTACGAAGATAAGGAATCCTGGGCAAAGATCCAGCGGAACGGCATGACGGTCGATAATTCGTGGGAAAACGCGGCGAGGAATTATGTTGACCTGTATAATTGGACTATGAATTGACAGGGTTGAAGATGATGTAAGGGATGGGTAGGTTGTTCCCTCTTATCTCTTTCATCCATTTTATCCCTGTTAAAAATGCCCTTGGTTGGCAGACACATTTATGATAATTGTTATTATCGGAGCCCAGTGGGGTGACGAAGGTAAGGGAAAGGTCGTTGACCTGCTCGCGGATCGGTTCGACATTGTCTCCCGCTATCAGGGCGGACACAATGCCGGCCACAGCGTCTATGTCGGTGATAAAGCCTTTGTTCTCAGGCTTTTACCTTCTGGTATCATTCACGAAGACAAAACCTGCGTTCTCGGTAACGGCATGGTTATCGACCCAAAAGCCTTTTTCGAAGAGGTCGATCAGATCGCTGAAAAGGGAATCTCAGTCACGCCGGACCGTCTCAAAGTTTCGAGCCGTGCTCACCTGATCATGCCGTACCATCGTGCTCTTGATCACACGTCGGAAGAACGTCTCGGGAACGAAAAGATCGGCACAACACTTCGTGGGATCGGCCCGGCGTACGAAGACAAAGCAGGACGACGCGGTATCCGGGTCGCCGATGCTATGTCCCCCGAGCTTTTGAAACTGCGAGTCGAACGCAATCTCGAAGAGGCCAATCGGATAATCGTTCTGTTCGGTAACCAACCGCTGCGGGCCGATGAGATCCTCGAAGAAATTACGCCGCTCGTCGAACGTCTGCGGCCATTTGTTTGCGAAACCTCGCATTTCCTCGCGGAAGCTCGCAAGGCCAATAAAAAGATATTGCTTGAAGGTGCACAGGCGACTCTACTTGATGTGGATCACGGCACTTATCCATATGTCACGTCATCGAACCCGACCGCAGGCGGTGCTTCGGTAGGAGCGGGAATTCCCCCGCACCATATTACCGGTGTTCTGGGTATCGTCCGCACATATGCAACGCGCGTCGGAGAAGGGCCGTTCCCGACGGAGATGATCGATTCGGAAGAAGATATGGCGAATCTGATTCGTCAGCGCGGCAACGAATACGGCTCGGTCACGAAACGGCCGCGTCGGTGCGGTTGGTTCGATGCGGTCGCGACACGTTATGCGGCTGAGCTGAACGGGTTCGATTCTGTTGCTCTCACCAAACTCGACGTTCTCGACGCTCTCGAAGAGATCAAGGTATGCGTCGGGTACGAGATCGACGGGCGACGCGTTGATACATTTCCGGCAGTTTCCAGTGAGTTAACAAAGATCAAACCGATCTACGAGACGCTGTCAGGCTGGATGTCCGATACGGTTGGAACGACAGATTTCGACAAGCTGCCGGAAAAGGCGCAAGCGTATGTCCGTTTTCTATCCGATCAGATCGGCGTTGAGATCGGGCTCATATCGACCGGACCGGAACGCGATCAGACGATCATTCTCAAAGAGTCTGTCATGGAAGGCTGGTTCGAAGCCAAAGCTTAGAGCGAAACTATGAGATCTGCGACAGTCGAGATCGTTGAATTTAACGATGAATGGGCCGAAGATTTCGCCGCATTGAACTACGAATGGATCGAAAAGTTTTTCGCCGTCGAGAAGCATGATCGCGACATTCTCGATAACCCGCGTGAGGCCGTGATCGCACCCGGCGGTCAGATATTCATGGCGATCGTATCTGGCCTCGCGGCGGGCACGGTTGCACTAATTCCCTCGGAAGACGGAGTTCTGGAACTAACTAAAATGGCGGTTGCTACTGAGTTTCAGGGTATGGGAATCGCAAACCACCTTATGCAGAGGTCCATCGAGCACGCGAAGGCGTCCGGAACGCCACTAATTTTTCTCGAATCGCACCGCTCACTCCAACCAGCCCTCGCTTTGTATCGCAAATTTGGCTTTGTGGAGGTTCCAACGGACCCAAATTCGGAATACGCCCGCGCAGACATTCGCATGGAGCTTTCACTCGATCAACATCAATAATCCTAAAGCGTACGATATTGTGCATTTGGCACTTTGCAAAATGCATTCATCGTTGTATTATTCTCGTTTGTGGTCCGATAGCTCAGTCGGTAGAGCAAGTGGCTTTTAACCACTGGGTCGCAGGTTCGAGTCCTGCTCGGATCACCAAT
>Ga0138256_10000064_pt1 | contig 130423 bp, 112 predicted proteins | sample KNB2016incub_MG_FD_105486 | JGI IMG/M metagenome (GOLD analysis project Ga0138256, IMG submission 105486) | Active sludge microbial communities from wastewater in Klosterneuburg, Austria - KNB2014incub_MG | ecosystem: Engineered > WWTP > Activated sludge > Unclassified | place: Austria... | reverse complement strand
GATTCACGATAATACTATTTCAAATACTACTTTTAACCCAAGGGTTGAAGGAGGTATTATTTTTGAGTTCAGAACAGAGCATGCCATTGTTGAAAATAATATATTTAACAACAAAAGTTACGGCATTACTTTCAATACAAGAGGGCCGGGTAACTATGGCGGAGATAATTTACCAAACCCCGGTGGCCCGCCGGCAGGTGGTTACAGCTACCTGCTGAATAATACCATCAGAAACAACCTGTTTACAAATATGTATACCGGAACCGGTATTGGCAACAGTTTTGGAGTAGGTGTTATTTCTGAAGGCACTGACGATCCCCAGATAAACGGCTTTAATGTTTACAACAATACCATGGTTGGCAGAGCTACAAATCCTTCTTATATAGGTATTGACCTTACTTCAATGCCAAATGGTAACGGCCAGAATATTAATATCAGGAATAACATTGTGACCGGATTTGGTTCTTATTGGTTAAGGGGAAGTAACCCGACCAATATAAACGGAATGATGGTAACTCATAATGATGTTTACGGTAATGGTACTAATACACCAAGCTGGCCAGGAGGTAATCCTGCTAATTATACATTCAACAACCATTTAAGTGTAAACGCATTATTTGTTTCTCCAACCAACTTTACTTTGCAGCCTGCATCTCCATGTATTGATGCCGGAGTAAATGTTGGAATGCCTTACAATGGAGCTGCTCCCGATATGGGATATATGGAATTTGGGGGAGCTGTTAATTTACCCCCGGTTGCCAATGCAGGACCAGATCAAACTATTACTTTACCAACAAACTATGTTACCTTATCAGGTAGCGGTACTGATGCAGATGGTACAATTACTGCATATCAATGGACTAAGGTTGCCGGCCCTGCTGCCGGCACAATCGCAACTCCAAATACTGCTGTTTCTTCAGTTACCGGAATGGTACAGGGTACATACCGGTTTGAATTAAGAGTGACCGACAATGGTGGAGCTGTAGGGAGAGATACTATACAGGTTACTGTTAATAATGCTTCAAATATTCCACCTGTTGCAAATGCAGGAACTGATCAAACAATTACTTTACCAACAAACTCGGTTTCACTGTCAGGTAGTGGTACTGATGCAGATGGAACTATTACAGCCTACTTATGGACCAAAGTTGCAGGGCCTGCTGCAGGTACGATCACAACCCCAACCACTGCAGCTACTTCTGTAACAGGATTGGTACAGGGTGTTTACAGATTTGAGCTGAGAGTGACCGATAACGGTGGCGCTTTTGGAAGAGATACTGTACAGATTACAGTTAATGCTGCCGCTAACATTCCTCCTGTTGCAAATGCAGGAGCTGATCAAACAATTACTTTACCAACAAACTCAGTTTCACTGTCAGGTACAGGTACTGATGCAGATGGAACTATTACCGCATATCAATGGACTAAGGTTGCGGGGCCTGCTGCCGGTACAATTACAAGCCCTAATACCGCTGCTACTTCTGTAACAGGATTGGTGCAGGGTGTTTACAGGTTTGCTCTGAGAGTGACCGATAATAATGGTGCTTTTGGAAGAGATACTGTACAGATTACAGTTAACCCGGCAGCTTCAAATATTCCCCCTGTTGCAAATGCGGGGCCTGATCAAACAATTGTTTTACCAGCCAACTCGGTTATCCTTTCTGGTAGTGGTACTGATGCGGATGGAATTATTACCGCATATCAATGGACTAAAATTGCAGGACCGGCTAACGGAACTATTACTAATCCAAATACCGCTGCTACTTCTGTAACAGGGCTGGTGCAGGGTGTTTACAGATTTGAGCTGAGAGTTACAGATAACGGAGGCGCTTTTGGAAGAGATACTGTACAGATTACAGTTAATCCAGGTGCAACAAATACGCCTCCTTCTGCCAATGCAGGACCAGACCAAACAATTATTTTACCAACCAACTCTGTTATCCTTTCAGGTAGTGGTATTGATCCTGATGGAACTATTACCGCATATCAATGGACTAAGATTGCAGGGCCGGCTAACGGAACTATTGTTAATCCAAATACTGCTGCTACTTCTGTAACAGGATTAGTACAGGGTGTTTACAGGTTTGAGTTGAGAGTTACTGATAACAGTGGCGCTTTCGGAAGAGATACTGTACAGATTACAGTTAACCCGGCTGCTTCAAATATTCCGCCTGTTGCAAATGCAGGAGCTGATCAAACCATTGTCTTACCAACCAGCTCGGTTATCCTTTCTGGTAGTGGTACTGATGCAGATGGAACTATTACTGCATACCAATGGACTAAGATTGCAGGGCCGGCTAACGGAACTATTACTAATCCAAATACTGCTGCTACTTCTGTAACAGGATTGGTGCAGGGTGTTTACAGGTTTGAACTGAGGGTTACCGATAATAATGGTGCTTTTGGAAGAGATACTGTGCAGGTTACGGTTAATGCTGCTGTTAATATACCGCCTGTTGCAAATGCAGGGCCTGATCAAACGATTACTTTGCCTGTAAACAATACAACCCTATCTGGAAGTGGTACGGACCCCGATGGAGCTATTGTGAGTTATGCCTGGAGACAAATTTCCGGCCCTTCAAACAATGTACTCTTTTCATTAACCAGCCAGGTTACATTTGTAAACAATATGATTGAAGGTGTATATGAGTTTGAACTGACAGTAACAGATAATTTGGGAGCAAAAGGCTTAGATACGGTAAAGGTTAATGTGGCCAATATCCCCGCTAATGTACCGGAATATAATGGTATTAAAGTTTACCCAAACCCGGTAGTTGATATAACCACGTTGGAAATAAATAAGACAAGTGAAAATCAAAAAGTATTGCTGCTTATTACCGATGCCCAGGGAAGAAAGATATTGGCCAATGAACTATCATCAACACAAAACAGTCTTGTTGAAAAAATAAACATGACTAATATGCCAAAGGGTATTTATCTGATTACAGTTATTTTCAAAAACAATGAAAGGAAAACTTTAAAAGTAATTAAATCAAAATAGAACAGATTGTATAGCCAAAAAATATTGGCTTAATTCTCAAGAATAATAAAAAAGAGGTCAATTTAATATTTGACCTCTTTTTTATTTTAGAATTTCGAAATGGATCTTTAGGGTTAAGTAACAGATAAAAAAATCGAATTGCAATTGTCCATGAAGTTATTAAGACAGAATTTTATTCTTTTATACTGAATCATTGAAATCATTTACTCCTCAACGATCTTAATATTTGCCAGGGAGTCGACATCCGTTGTAACAGAATTTACTATAAACATATTATAAAGCAACTGTGTTGAAAGGATTCCTGCTATAGCCATTTGATCAACTTCAGATATATTTTGGTTATTTTTTATTTTTTTAATCAATTGTTTTACTTTCTCAGCATCAAATAATCCAAACGCTTTTATTTTATTCTCAGAGAGTAATTCCTGTACATAAGCCGGCGCACCGGAATTAAAAAAGCTGCTGACAATAGGTGCCCGGTAAGCCTGTTTTGCTCTTTTAGTAATCGATTCGGGGATTTTTCCGGAACTCATTTTCTTTAATAAAAATTTTTCATTCAGGCAGTTTAGTTTAAAACTATCCGGTAAGCCTGCACAAAATTCAATAACCCGGTAATCTAAAAAAGGATAACGTCCTTCTACAGAATTTGCCATCCCCATCCGGTCACCCTGCGATGATAACAGGTAGCCCGACATAAAAATTGCAGATTCAAGGTATTGCGATCGGGCTAGGCTGCTCCAGTCCATAAAATTCTCTGGTAATTCCGGATAAACTAAATCAACAGGATTATATGCATTCAAAGCCTGGGTTATCTCTTCAGAAAAATAAGTCTTTAATCTTGATGTGTTATGCCAGCGAAGCAAATGAGAATATAGTGGATTATCAGTTTCAGTAAGTTTATATCCGAAAAACATCTTTAAAGCCATATTATTCGAATCTTTTATTGCCGGAATATATGAGTAAAGCTTTGATAAAAGTTTGGGCCTCGAAACAGAATCCGGTTGATTAGCCCAAAACCTTCGGATTTTGGCTTCTTTAAAAATATTATAGCCTGCCAGTATTTCATCAGCACCTTCTCCGGTAATCACTACTTTAATATTGCTTTCCCGTACCTTTTTGGAAAGCAGGTACATGGGTGTGGGGGATGTTCGTAAAACCGGTATCTCAGTATGCCAGATAGTATTTACAAATTGTTCAGCTATTTCGGAGGCTGTACATTCAAACGCTTTATGATTAGTATTGAAATACTTTGATGCTTCCATTTGATAAGCGGTCTCATCAAATTCCTTTTCTTTGAATCCGATAGAAAAAGTATTCAGGTTTTCCGGGTTAATCATGTGGATTAAACTGGTTGTAACGCTTGAATCGAGGCCGCCGCTTAAATATGCAGCCACCGGAACATCAGCCCTCAGCCTGATCTTTACCGCATCATTCAGCAAGGCCGAAAATTCTTCAACAGATCTGTTCAAATCTTGCGGATGTGAATACATTTTATCAGGAAATTCCTGGCTCCAGTATTTTTCAATCTTAATTTCCGAAGAATTCACAACCATATGATGCCCCGGAGACAATTCATAAATATTTTTAAACGCCGTGTTTGGTGATAATGTAGTCCAGAATGTAAAAACCTGTGCAAGACTTTCCGGGTTAATTGCTTTATCAACTTTCTCTAAAGTAAAAAGCCCTTTTATTTCAGAACAAAAGGCAAAAGCTCCATCCTGTGCCCAGTAAAACAAGGGCCTTATACCTACCCGGTCACGGGCAAAAAACATTTCTTTCTTTTTTTTATCCCAGATGCAGAATGCAAACTGTCCATTCATATATTTAAGACATCCTGCTCCATAAATAGCATACATTTGAACCAGTACTTCAGTGTCACAGTGTGTTTTAAGTTTTATCCCCTTTTTTAAGATCTCATTTCGTAATTCAGGATAATTAAAAATCTCGCCATTATAAACAATCCAGTAGTTTCCCGATTCGTCTGATAAGGGCTGTTGCCCTGAAGCAATATCTATAATACTTAGCCGAACACTGCCCATGCCAAAATTTTCACCTAAATACAAACCTGTTTCATCGGGACCGCGGTGACGAATGGTTGAAAGCATTTTTTTAATACTTATTCCAGGCTGATTCTCTTTATCTGAATGATAGTTATAAATTCCGGCAATCCCACACATAGAATGATGCTAATTTAGTTTGCGTTCAATAAAAGCTGCAATTGCATTGATCGATTCAAAATTTTCTTCCATTAATTCATTATCATCTGTTTTTATGCCATATTTTTCGGCAATAAAATTTATCAGCATAATAAACCCCATGGAATCAAAAAAACCCTGTACAAAAATCAAGGTATCATCTTTTACATCCGGTTCAGGAGCAAAGGTTGTTTCAATTATAAATTGCCTGATCTCCTTTTTAATTTCAATTGTGTTTGCCATAAATTTTTAATTAATTTATTCGTATTCGTTTAAGCGGTGTTTTATTTTTTTCCCGGTAGCACTGAATGTTATATTTTTTTTAATATCAATAATTCCAGGGATTTTATATTTCGAAAGCTTTGTGGAACAAAATTTCCTGATACCTTCTGCAGATAAGTTTTGATGCTCCTCAGAAACTACCACGGTGGCCTTTAAGGCTTCGGCTAACAGATCATCTTCAACAGCTTCTACAGAACAATCAATTACTCCCGGCAACATTGCAATAACTTCTTCGATTTCTTTAGGACTTACTCTCTTCCCTCCCACTTTTATGATTTCTTTTTTTCTGCTGGTAAGATAAATGAAACCGTCTTCATCCATCGTTGCAAGGTCACCGGTATAAAGCCAGCCGTTTCTAAGTGCTTTAGCTGTTTCTTCCGGATCATTAAAATAACCAGACATTATATTCTTCCCTTTAGCAATTATTTCCCCTGTTTTACCCGGTATAACTTCTCTCCCTTTCGAGTCTACAACCTTTAATTCAACCCCCGGAATGCCCTTGCCCAAAGAGCCTGTTTTTTCTTTAAGCATATCCGGCGGAAGATAGGATAACCTGGCGGTGGCTTCTGTTTGTCCGTACATTACATAAAAACTTATCTCAGGAAATGCTTTTGTAAATTCCTCAATAAAAGTATTGTGCAGTTTTCCTCCGGCCTGTGTAACATACCTTAAGTACGGAAATTCTGAATTCCTGAATAAATCTGTTTTACGTAACAAAATTTGAAAATGGCTTGGAACACCTGCAAATCCTGTACATTGAGAATGAGCCAAGTTTTTAATGGTTGAACCTAAAAAGATAAAATTATTATTAAAAACCAATTGCCCCCCTACACGCAGGTGTGTATGCAGTAAGGATTGTCCGTAACAATAAAAGAATGGTAATACAACAAATATCCTGTCGTTTTCTGTAAGTTTTAAGTATTGAATAATTGAATCTGAATTTGCAATAATATTGTTATGTGTAATCATTACTCCTTTAGGTGTTGCTGTTGAACCCGAAGTGAAAATTATTTCAGCGGTTTGCTCTCCATCAAAATTCTCATCTGGCCGATCAGCTGGTGACTGGTTCGTTATTAATTCCAAGAGCCCGGTTTCAGAAATTTGATCAATTGATATTTCAAGTTTTCTTGTAACCAATTCTGAAAAGAAACCAAGTTTAGGCTGGGTTTTTTCTATGATAAAGTCGATATTATTTTGTTCAATTTCAGGGTTAAGCGGGATACAGATATTTCCGGATTTCAATATCCCCAGATAAGCCAAAATAAAAAACGGGCTGTTTTGCGAAGCTAATAGTATCTTCTGTCCGCTGCCGATTTTTTCATTTAAATAATATGCCAGTTTGATTGACCTGGTATAAATTGATTGATATGATGTGGAGCCTTGGTTTCCGGGAATTAAGTCTTTTTGCAGATTATGCTTATCCTCAAAAAAATAATCAAAACAATTCATGATACTAATATTTTATAGGAGGCATTCTCAGATAGGCAGTTGTCATTTGTTTTCTGCTGAAATTATTATATATCAACTTTATTTCTTCGGCTGTTTTGCTTAGGGCATTTCCAATTTCTTCAGGACTTATATTATTTTCAAAACCATACCATATCATATCAACTTCATGGTAAGGCATCTGGAAAAAGAATTCTTCCTGCGTTTGTTCAGCCGTATAGGTATCAGTGGTAGGAGTTCGCTCTATTATTTCCTGAGGAACACCTAAAAATTTTGCAAGCTGATAAACCTGCGATTTGTAGAAATGAGCAATGGGCATTACATCGGCCCCGCCATCACCATATTTTACAAAAAAACCCTGTTCTACTTCATGCTTGTTTGGTGTACCAATTACTGCATAATGTAACCGGTCTGCATGATAATACAGCATAGATAACCTGCATCTTTGTTTAAAATTTGACGCCGCTACAATCTGCAGATACTCATTGGCAGGAAGCAATTTATTTTTGGCAACGCCATCTTTATCAATTATTGTTACTGAAAATACCGGGGGCAGATTGCTGTTTAAACTTTTAGCACTGATGCCTATTTTCATCTGGTAATCTTTCGGGTTATACTCCGGAAACACTTTTGCAACTGCTTCATCCCTGCGGCTATAGCACCCAAATCCATCTAATGCCTTGGTTATATCTTCTTCGATGGCTTGTACCCCGAATTTAGCTGCCAGCTTTAAGGCTAAAGCCTTACTATCCCCACTTGAATCTCTTTCCGGCATCATAACACCCAAAACATTTTGGGGGCCCAGCGATTTGGCTGCCAGGGCTAAAGTTACCGATGAATCTATTCCACCACTGATTCCAACAATGGCCCCTTTTCTTTTGAGTTGAAAAGACACATCATTTTTTAACTTTATAGCCAGGTTATCAACTACCTCACCTATATTTTCGATTTTAAGACTATCTTTTGAAAAATTATTTTTTGACTCCATTAAATATGTTTGATTTGTTAATTTAAAAAACCTGCAGCCATAGAGAAACGCATATTTAAATACATTATTTTATAAATGCAAAAATTAAACTATGTAAAATATAAGGCCGGTGCAAAAATATGAATATATTTCTTAATTTATAGCCTCTAAAGGCAGCATCCTGTTGCTGATATTATTGCTACCTGCAGAGTTAATAAACTAGCTTATAAGTTCTTCCATTAATAATTTTTCATCAAAAGGGATATAATTTAATATCTCCTTATTATCTGACTTATATGATTTTATAACATTGAACCCCTTTTTACGTAACACAATAATGGCTAAGATGTTATTTTTAAAAAGCTGGGTTTGTACTTTTTGTAAACCGGGATACCGGGCCAGCGCATTTGCCTTGCTTTTTTTAATAAATTCAGAATCAAGCCCTTTACCGAGATGCTTTGATGAAGTATACATATATTCCAGCTGCAGTGTAAGGGGCTCTCTTTCAATAAAAATATCTTTTACTAAATGTGATTTTGTTTTGAAAAATTCTATGCTCTCTTTTTTATAGGTATACAAAATTAAATTTGATTTTAATATTTTTGAAGGCAAACTGCCATTAAAACCTTCTATCCATGACCCTAATGCTGCAACAATTTCTCCATTGTATTCTGCAACCAAAAAACTACTGAGTGATAATTCGCATCCGTCAATTTCCTCTTCGAACATTTCTATAATCAATTCTTTTGCCTTGCTTTCTGTAATATTAAATAAGGTTGAATAACTTAATTTATCAGATCTGCCTTTTTCAGCTGCAATAACTGTGTCTGCCAAAAAGGGTATATCACTTTTTACAGCTTTTCTAATCAGGTATTCTTGCATAGCCAAAAATTTTAAGGTACAAACGTAGGGTACTTTTATCCATCAAAAAAAATAATCCTTAAATGATTATTCACTAATAATGAAAATCAGTATTACTAAGCGGCATATTTTCCAAATGTTGTTAAAGATCGTAAGGAAAAGAAAAAAAGCTATTAAATCAACTTAAATAATACAATTATGCATATTCAGAAGCATATTTTTAATCCCATAAACCTGATATTATTATATTTTTTCTCCGGGTTGATTTGATTCTAAAGTATATTTATCTCTGCCTGCCTGGCTTATGGCACTATAAAGGGTTGCATCGGATTTTGATTATATCCTGCTCTCCTGATAGTCAAATTAAAAAAATGACATACTTTATATAACGCTCAGCTTGTGCCTTGAAAATCAAATTGTTATACTTATACAGGCATTTACTAATGCTGGCATTTTTTTTATAATGTTAGTTTTAAAATTAATTTACTTTATATTTTGTCCTTTATATTTTATGCTCTATATTTACTTTTTAATTCAACCTCTTCCAAGGTAAACCGCGAAAATCCAGTACCAACAAGATTAGTTTTTGATTATCCTTTTACCTATGTTTCTCCTTTATTATTGAATCAGTAATTACAGGTTAATACCTACTTATATTTTAGTATACTCTAAAAACACATTTTTATGGTAAAATGCTTACAATTAATACTATTTATTCCTCTTTTTTTTAGTCTGACATCCCAGGCACAGTTTACCAGTGTGTCATATTCTATTCAGGCGCATCAGGACGACTGGCAACTTTTTATGGGAAGTAAAATAATGGCTGACTTAAATGTCAGTGGAAGAAAAGTGGTGTTTATTACACTAACGGCCGGCGATCAAAGCTGCGGCACCTGTACATACGGTAATGGACCTTTATACTTAGCCAGGGAGAACGGAGCAGTGTATTCTTCTAAATTTGCCGCTGACTTGTCATTGGGTACTGCACCCACTGCTACGCCTGTTGCTTCCACAGTAACTATAAACGGGCACAGTGTTACAAAATATGTTTATAAAAATACGGTAAATTATTTTTTAAGGCTCCCTGACGGTGATTTGACTGGTGCAGGATTTCCTAATAATGGAAATCAAAGCCTGTTTAAATTAAAAACCGGAGTAATAGCAGCAATAAATGTTATTGGACATACCACCACCCCCCCGATTAACGGACCTGCTGCATTTACATATACGTATAGCCAGTTAACGGCTACAATAAGACAAATAATTAATGATGAAAAGATACCCGGTACTCAGTCCTTTATACATGCGGCAAATACAAATACAGCTTATAATATAAACGATCATTCCGACCATCTTCATTCATCAATTGCAGCACAAGACGCTGCAACTGTAGCTGCCGGATTTGGCTGGATTGGTATAAACGGATATATGGATTACCATTCATCATCACAGGGAGCAAACTTAAGCCCTACTGATCATGCAAATGCTTCAATTATTTTTGGCCTAGAAGTTTTAGGCCTGTCAGAAAAAGAATATCAAAACGATTTTGCCAATCACAGGCAATGGCTTCCCATGGATTATTTTCAGGTATTAAGAAATCCTGCAGGAACTGCGCCATTTGCATTTGGAGAAACCGGGGGAACAGCTTTTCTATCTGATTTAACAGAAATCCCTTTAATTATATCAGTTACTTCCCCTGCGGCTGTTAATAAGGATATAGCTATAAGTATCAGCCCTTATGAACCGGGGCAATTATCTACAACGATATTTGATATGGCAGGAAATAAAGTTTATGAGCTAAATACAATGCTGGATAGCAGGGATGCCATGATTATCAGTTTAAAAAACGCAGTCAAAACCAAAGGCACTTATATATTAAAGACCATTTTAAATGAAAAGTTTATTGATAGCAGAAAAATTGTTGTTGAGTAAATTACTACCAAAAAAAAATCATGATGAAAAAAATATTTATACTATTAATAATAACAATTTTTGTATCAGTAAGTAAAGTACAGGCTCAGCTTGAAATAAGTTATTTTGTACAGGGAGATGCAGATGACTGGCAGTTATTTATGTCCAAAAAACTAACAGCTGATATGGCAGGCACTTCCTCCGGAGGTAAAACTGTTATGATTACCCTTACTGCAGGTGATGAGGGTAATGGCGCCAATGCATTTAATGGCTCACCTATTGCTTATTATTTAGCAAAAGAAAGAGGTGCAATATATGCATCCAAAACAGCAAGCGAGTTTACTGTTCAACCATTGTTTCCTAAAACATATCCAATACCCGTTGCTCAAAACGTTGTTATTAACGGTAAAACGCTGGTTAAGTATTATTATGGCAACCCTAACGGCCAGGGCAGTATTACAAATTATTTTCTCCGGCTGCCAGATGGTGATGCAACCGGTACAGGTTATGCTGCTACAGGAAACCAATCTTTAAAAAGACTGCAAGAGGGTACAATCAGTACAATGACTTCTGTAGACGGGGTTAACAGCTATACATGGACTGAACTGGTTAATACGATTTATGCAATCATATTTGCAGAGAAGAGTACGGATCCGCAAATTTGGTTACATACTGCAAGCCTCAACCTTACAACAAATCCGAATGATCATTCTGACCATTTTTATTCAGCTACAGCTGCACAAGAAGCCGTGGCTACACGCCTTTGGATTGGTATTATTGAATTCGTTATGAATCATTCATCTAATTTGCCTGACAATTTAAATTTTGAAGAGTATGAAGTTTCGAGCCACTGTTTTGGCCTTTACGACTGGAGTTTGGTAAAAGATTTATACCCCAGCAAACTTAGCAGTACGGTAAGAGCATGGTTTCCCGTTGAATATTCAACTATAAAACGCTCTCCGGTTGGCAATGGCCCATTGCCTATTACATTATTAAATTTTACCGGTACACTTAAGGGTAATGATGTTTTGCTTGACTGGAGTACTTCCAACGAGCTCAACAGTAAAGAATTTGAAATTGAGAAGTCCAATGACGGGATTACATACCGCAGTTTAAACAGCATTCCTGCGGCAGGATTCAGCACCAGCACTAAAAATTACGCTTACCTTGATATTGAAGCAACGGAAATAAATTATTACAGGTTAAAAATGGTTGACCTTGATGGAAAATACAGAATGAGTGATGTGGTAATTATAAAAAATAACGGATTGGCCCAGGATCTAACATCAGTAACCAATCCCTTTAAAAATTATATTAATATCCGCTTCGCAAAAATTCCTAAAGGAAAAGTTTCTTATAGATTAATTGACCTGACCGGAAAATTAATGAGCAGGGGGGAGAGTTATAACCCCTTAACCTCAGTTATCAGATTTGATCTGTATAGTAAATCTTTAAGTAAGGGGATTTATATATTACAGGTAGAAAGTGAAGGGAAACAATACAGTTATAAACTGTTAACTACACAACAATAAGTTTCAAAAGATATTATTAAATAAAAAAGGGCGGTAAACTAAAAGTGTTTACCGCCCTTTTTTTATTTTGTCTGCTATCCGCAGGCTACTTATGAAATCATGCCTGTACTGCTTCTTCTAACTGTGTTTTTAAAATCATTTTTTTATAGCTATAATCTCTTTTTTAAACCCATATTTCTTCCATACAATGATCTCTGCATCAGGAAATAATTCTTTCATTTCATGTTCATCAAGTAAATTCCAGTCCGGTGCAGTTTTTTTAACCCAGAATTTATTCAGCTGTTTAATTACCCTCAACTGATTTTTTCTATTAAGGTACCCTACAAATGGAAACCAGGTATGTGCTTCTACCGGGAAAGCCCTGTGCGGTGTTTGTACATAATATTTTTTAGCAACTCTGCGTATTTCACCGGCAAATTTCCGCTGTATTTCAAATGCGTCCTTTGAAAAATTACCTGACCTGCCTCTCTCAGACCATAATTGATCTTTTGGTATCGTTATATGTTCAATTACTGAATTACAAAAAACACAATCAATTTGCTGATCGTCATAGGGTAATCTGTTACTTGCGGCATCTATCTGAGAAGTAAAATAACCTTTATCCCGTGCAATTTGCATGGCTTTCTCATCGATATCTGCTATCATTACCTTGTAATTATTTAAAGAAGATTTGAACCTGTCCATATAGGACCCGTCTCCACCGCCCATATCCAGTATTGTTTGATTATGAGAAAGGTTCATATTGCTTAAAAAGAAATTAAACTTTTCCTTTGCCCATTTTTCGTGATATTTTTTAAATATTTTCTTTAGCATAGTTTTAGAATTTGACACTCCTTTAAAAGCATCTGATTGTTTAAATAAATCTTATTTTAAAAAGTATTTTTATTTTCTTTTACAACATGATAAATCGTTAAAAAAAGTATCTGGATATCAAGCCACAGGCTCCAGTTCTCCAGGTACCACAAATCTTTATTCACCCTCAGCTTAATCTGCTCAGGATTGGTAATTTCCCCTCTATAACCATTTATCTGCGCCCAGCCGGTGATCCCTGGTTTTAAAAACTGCCTGATCATATAGTCATCCACCACTTTTGAGTAATCAGATGTATGCTTAAGCATGTGTGGTCTTGGACCAACCAAACTCATTTCTCCTTTAAACACGTTTATAAACTGCGGGAATTCATCAAGGCTTGTTTTCCTGATAAATTTTCCGATTGCAGTTACCCGTGAATCATTTCTTGTGGCCTGTTTCAAATCGGCATCATTATTAGATTTCATGCTCCGGAATTTTAAACATCTGAATGTTTTTTTATTTTTTCCGGTACGCAACTGTGCGAAAAAAACAGGGCCCCTGGATTCAAGCAAAATCAGAATCCCCAATATGGGTATTAACCATGACAAGATCAGCACAATAACAAAAAAACTTACTACAATATCCAATACTCTTTTCTTAATCCGGTTACCTACATCATCCAGTGGCTCACTCCGTAAAGAAAGGATAGGTAAATCCCCGAAATATTCGATATGAACTTCCCTGGTAATAAAAACAGAAAGATTGGGAACAATTTTAAACCTGATGCACTCTTTTTCTGACTGAAACATCAGGTTATAAATTTCTTTGTTCTGCTCAGGAGTAATAGTAGAAAATATTTCCTGAATTTCTAACTCCTTTGCAACCTGTAAAGTATTGCTGATATTACTTATTATAGGATAATGGGTCAACTCACGTACATTATCATCATCTTCAATAAATCCTATTACCTGTGCATTTATACTATCCTCTTCAAAATATTTTGCCAGTTTTTTAGCCGTATCATTATACCCAAGTATAAGTACTTTCTTTAAAATTGTATCACTCTTCTTATAATAATTACGTATGCCGAGATATAAAAACCGGTTCACTAATAATCCAACCCCAAAACTGATGATTGTAGAAAAAATAAATATCCGGGATATCTTGAATTCAAAAGAAAAGAACAGATAGAACAGGATTAAAATAATCCACAGCATATATACCTGGGTCGTCCTTTTTGTAAAATGTTCAAAACTAAGAATTGTTTTACTGGCATATGTACGCAAAATAAATGATGGGACCAACCATAAGAAATTTGAAACCACCCAGTAATTAAAATAGGAGTTTGTATTATCCGGGTGTATTTGTTTTGCCAAAATAAGCTGAATAATAAAAACCAGCGAGTTTAATACCAGCAAATCCAATATTATCAGAGTCATTTGTAAGTATCGTTCAAACTGCCGGTTCATACCATAGAAATTTTAATTGCCTGTTTTAGTTTTAGAATTTAAACCCATTTTATACAAATAAACGCTTACTTCCCATTACCTTATTGATTGCTTATACAGTATATATCTGATCCAGAATATTCACAATTCTTTCTGAAGTTTTCCCATCCCAGAAAGGGGGGATAGTTCCTTTTTTCCAATTTCCTTCAATAATTTTCTTTAGGCTGGGTTTTAATTTATAAATATCATCTCCTATTAATTCATTTGTTCCCAGTGTGACAGTTTCAGGGCGTTCTGTTGAATTTCTTAAGGTTAAACAAGGAATATGCAAAACCGTGGCCTCTTCTGTTATGCCACCCGAATCTGTTATTATTCCTTTGGCATTCTTTATTAAATACATAAATTCAAGATAGCCCTGCGGATCAATCATTAATATCTTTTCATTGTTAATTTTAAATTTATCAATTATCTGCCGGGTACGAGGATGTACCGGGAAAACTATCGGATACTCAGCAGATGCGTCTGTAATTGCAGAAAGCACAGAGGCTAATTTCTCCGGATCATCCACATTAGAAGGCCGGTGTAATGTTACTAAAAAATATTCTCCTGTTTTTAAGCTGTGCTTATCCCAAAAACAAGGTTTTTGTATCCTGTCAATATTTTGAAACAGTGTATCGATCATTGTATTGCCTACAAAGTGAATGTTGTTATCTGCAACGCCATTTTTTTTCAACTGGTGATTTGCCTGTTCGCTTGTAGTAAAAAAATAATCACAAAGTGAATCGGTAACAATCCTGTTAATCTCTTCCGGCATTGTCATATCACCTGATCTGATCCCTGCTTCAACATGTGCCGTATCAATACATAATTTTTTTGCGGTAATTGTGCAAGCCATGGTAGAAGTAACATCCCCGACAACCAAAACCAGGTCTGGCCGGTTGGCAATCAATTCCTGTTCAAATTTTACCATAATAGCAGCAGTTTGTTCAGCCTGTGTACCTCCTCCACATTCAAGGTTAATATCAGGCTCCGGTATACCCAATTGTTCAAAAAAGTCGCCGCTCATTTTTTTATCGTAATGCTGGCCTGTATGTACTAAGCGGTAATTTATTTTTTTTCCTGCGGCCTGAGCTGATTTGATTGCTTTTATTATGGGAGCAATTTTCATAAAATTAGGCCTGGCACCTGCTATTAAAGTAATATTCATTATAGTTTAGGAGGTTTTTTTCAGATATTATTATCAGTAATACACTAACGAATTAAAAAAACAATTATTTTGTCTTAAAAATTTGTTTGATTTTTTCTTTTATTACGAGGTAAATAAACTGTGAATTTCCGAACAGGTACCGCTTCCACATCCGCCCCGGCTCCTGTATAACCCGGTAAAACCATTCTAACCCGCTTTTCTGCATCCACATCGGCGCTCTTTTAACCAAACCTGATACCACATCAAAACTTCCCCCAACCCCCATGATAAAAGGAGTTTTGATCAGATCCTTATATGTATTCAGGAAAATTTCCTTTTTCGGTGAAGTTATCGCAACAAAAAGAATGCTTGCACCGGAATCAGCTATTTGTTTGGCAACCACCTGTTCTTCATCTTTTTTAAAATATCCATTTCGATACCCTGCAATAATATCTTCACTATACATTTTACTGTAAACATTCACCACTTCCTTAACCACTTCCTCCTTTGCCCCCAAAAAGAAAATGCGGTATCTTTTTTCCGCAGCTAAGTTCACAAGGTTTTCCATCAGGTCTATCCCGGCAACACGTTCCGGCAAAGGCCTGTTTAAAAATCCTGCCGCCCAGACTATAGCCTGCCCGTCAGCATTAATGATATCACAACTTACAATTGATGCTTTAAGCGCTTCATCCTTTTGTGCATTAACTACTTTTGCTGCATTAATTACAACATGGTGAATTGGCCGTTTTTCAATAATGGCCGTATCAATCAGCTGAATGGTTTCCTGCATCGTTAGCGCATCAACCGGAATATCACATATTTTAATCCTGCCCATTGGTTTCTAATTTAACATACGTTGATAACGCATAAAACATCCAGGCCTGTGCCCAGCGTATGTAAGATATTTTTGACGAAAAGTATTTATTACGTTGATAATAAAAATACCCTTTTCCTGATTGCATATTTTCAATTGTCCAGTTCAGCACTTTATTCACTAAATCCTTATGTGCTTTAAATTTTCCCAGTTTTGCCAATGTAATAACCATTTGTGCAGGAGCATGAATATCTATCGGATAAATTGAGTTATTATAATATTTGGGAACCCCCTCTTCTGTAAAAAAAGTATTTATATAGTAATCAAATCCTTCACTCACATTAATGCGATAGTCTGAATCTCCTGTAAAATTCATGTAATCTTCAATGCACTCTAAATTATATCCAGTGTGAAAGTTGTCCACCCATTGATGAAATGGCAAAGTGCCATAACCCCAGGAACCATCTTCTCTTTGAAAATTACAACAATAAGTTACCGATTTTTTTGCAGCTTCAATAAGTTCTTTTTCTCCTGTAATACTGTATATCCTGCCAAGTAACCTGCTTCCTAACAGAGATGCATTAAACACAACGCTTTTATCCAGGGGAGAATATGAAAACGCAAAATTATTTTTTTCGTCATAAGTCCTGTTCAGGTCCTTTAATATAAAATCACAGGTACTTCTTGCTGTTTTAAGCAATTGATCATCATCTGTAATTTCGTATGCATCAAGCAATGCATTGGCAATAAATGTTGATGCTACAACTGTAGGGGTATTTTTCGGTTGAAAAAAGGCACGTGCCTGCCAGTCAAAATTATATCCCCAGCATGCGCCGCTATAGTCTTTATTAACAGAGCTGTTGATTTTTTCGATAAAAAAATTACACTTATCCAGGTATTCCTGTTTAGGATCTGCTTTATAAAGCTGACAATAAGACGAAAGGAATAAACCCATTGCTTTTGGGTTATAATCTTTTTTAATCCCAACGAAAGGCCTGAAATTAAAAGGAGATCTTTTAAAGAACTGTATCCACGCAAGCCTTGCAAAACGATTCTTTGATATAAGCGGAATGGCCTGAAATAAACGGCTGTTTAATCCATCATATGGATCATAACCTTTAAAATTTTCAGATTCGCAATATACCCTTAGTCTGTTTAGTGACGCCGTGATTTTTTTGTTCAATGCTTTTGGTTTGATAATGGTAAATTCTTCCTTCCATTATTGCTTCAAAATGCATGAAGCTATGTGATCATTCAACCATGGGTGAATCTCATAGAAAGTAAGTCCTTTTTCCTTTATATTATCTTTTGCAACGAAGCCTGCAGAGCCTGTAAGCTTAATTGCAGCTACAGCCCGTTCCGGCATCTTCTTTCTCAAAATCCCTCTTACTTCCTTTACTGTTTTTGCCTTACTGTAATTACAGGGGAAATAACCTGCAACAGAACCTGAATCAATTCCTTTATCAATAAAATGAATGGTTGGTACAACCGGAATATTTAAAAGAAGTGAATAAGCTATCGTGGATTTCCCTCTTAACAAAGGCAGATACCCCCAGTGATCATTAAGAAGTCCCTTCTTGAAAGCATTAAAAATATTTTCTTTTATGATAAAGTTCAGTTTGTGAAAACCTATATCAAAATTACCTGCTTTTAATACCTGGCTGATCCTTTCATCTTTATAATGAAAATCCAAAGTACGGTAGGCATAAAAGTTGCCACTAAAAACAGATAATAATTTTACCGGAAACCTGAATTTTAACAGCTGATTTATCCGGTGGTTTGGATGATAAGGCAAAAAGAACTGTTCAACATGATGACCTTCTTTTTTTAGCTTTTTCATTATTTTACCAAAAAAAGGAGGGAATCCGATCAGGCATATTCTTAAAGGAACAACATCGTGATAAACAGGCTCATTTAAACTGTTGATTATTTTATCCGGCAGGTGTTGGTCAAGTTGATAAGGTAAATGGTGGCAACCATTTTTATTAAGATTAGCGTTGAATACCTGTATACACTTAGCCTTAAGTGATTTGTCATTGTCTTTTTCCTGATAAAACCAGAGAAACTCATTAAAATATCTTATATCATTTGTTGACATATATCCAACAGAAAGGAATTTAAGAATGGCGCTTCTTTGAAGGACTGTTAATGTTTTTTTTCTTTTATAATGAATTTTAAAAAGTAATTCTTCAAAACCAGTTGCTGCAGATTTAAAAGTATCCTGTATAGCCTGCCAATCGTGATTTTCATCTTCCAGCAATTCCTTTATTCCAAACTGTTTTGGTTTATCAAATTGAAATTCATTTGCAGTAAATGATGTGTAAGGGTCCATGGTCAGCATTTCTATGTCAGGCAGTTTTTAATTTCACCATTTTATCTTTCGCATTTATCTCTTTTAAAAAGTCAGTAAGTGTACTAAATTCAGCAACATCACCGTACTTCTCAAGAATATATGTCAGGAATTTTTCAATATCAGCATAATAAGTATTGTATTGTTTTGTATGGCACTCAATAAGTATCGGTATTCTTTCATAAGGCGTATCTGAAAGCTGCTTAATAACCTGGTCAAAACTGGCTTTTAAATAATGATAAGGCTGGTTACCGATCTTTAAATGGGTTTTATAAGAAACATACGGAAACTTAGGTTTAGATTCTTCAGAAATAGGTGATAACGCATTGATCTTTGCGGGTATTTTCTCATCATAATAATGACGCAAGGAATCTTTTTTAGAAACTTTTCTTTTCAGCATATCAACAGCCAGGTAGCTAAGCCCCTTTATACCCGGCACTACTGTTTGCAGAGGTATTACAACAATTTCTTTTTTCTCTGCCGAAATTTTACAAAGATCATTATAGTCAGGATAATAAGGCATTGTAGTTTCTTCCAGGTTTCTATAATCAACTCCATTGCCGGGTAAATACATTCCTTTACGAACACCGGTTACTATTTTTATTCCATATTTCTCCATATTATGCAGGAGATCACCAGAAGGTTGAAGGCCCCATGATCCTCCTTTATACGCAATAACCTTATAACCGGGATCAAGCGGGGTAATAAGATTTTCAAGATAGTTTATTGAATCCCGTATCATTGCTTCCTGTTCTGCCTGGTTATATTTTCCAAAATTCCAGTTATTACCCAGATAAAAAAAATCATCCTTCCTTATTGCATTCATCCATTGAGGATGCAAATGCAGCTGAACATCAAAACCATAGGATTTCATCAACAATACGGTATCATCCCACAGGTTTTTTTGAAGTTTAATGTTATAGTCAGTATCTGTATGATTTTTGTAAACTAATTGCTGTACAACATCAACCATAAAGGTAAGCCTGATTCCAAGGCGTTTGGCGAGTTTCATAAAAAACATAGACGGCAGGTATTGCAGTTGCGCAACATTTCCAAGGCCGTTGCCCATTACTTCCCAATCATCTTCTATCAGTATATTAAAGCGTTTGCTCATTCTTGTACCCAATTTATTTTAGTTGTTCAGGTTATCTTCCAGGTTAATGTTCTGCGGCATTCCGGTGAACAAGCTGTCGTGTATTTTGAAAGTAGTTAATGTTGTAAGGCAGATAGAGCGGAAACTTATCGGGCTGTCATTGCCAGCCTTAAGTGAGTTTATAAATGCTCCTACTTCTTCTTTATGTCCCTTGCCTGAAGACTTTAATTTTATAGTCTTCCCGTTTTTATAAATTATCCCGTCCCTGAAATCGTTAATAACAGCAATCTTAGATCCGCCAAAAACTTCAATTAACTCCTTCGGCATTCCTTTATCACCATTTGCAAGATAAGTCAGGTTGCCTACTGAACCATCTCTGAACTTTATTACAATAGCTATATTATCAGCGGGGGTTATTTTATCATTATTACTGGTTATACAGTCTGCATAAACTTTTAAAGGTTCTGAATTGGTAAAATACTGCATCAGGTCAATAAAATGACACATCTCACCAATGATCCTGCCGGCACCAATATCTTTTTGCTGCAGCCAGTTATCCTTTGGTATAAACCCGGCATTGATCCGGATATTGATCAGCATTGGTTCGCCTGTATTATGAAATTCACTTTTAACGCTTTCGCAAACCGGTGCAAAGCGCCTGTTAAATCCCACCATCAGCGGCTGGGTATGTTTCTTTTTTGTTTCAATAACTGCTTTCAATTCTTCCATATTCACTGCAAGCGGCTTTTCTACAAATACGTTTTTATTTGCTTCGAGCGCTTTAATTACCAGCCCGGCATGCGAAGAATGGGGAGTTGCAATAAATACTGTATTTATTTTTTCATTCTTAAGAACATCATTGGTATCGGAAGAGCAAAAATTGAAACCGAATTTATCCCCAACGTTCTTTGCTGTAATTCCACGTGATGTAACAACACCATCCAATGAGCTTCCAAATGATTTTACATTCGGGATCAAATAGCTTTGGGCAAAGCTGCCTGCCCCAATAAAACCTGTATTTATCTGCGAAACAGGTTTATTGGAAATATTTATTGTTGACCTGGCCTTTAATTCATTTTCAGCATATTTCAACAGAATGCCAATATGATGTTCCTTCACTTTACCCAGTATGATATCGTAAGCTTTTTCAGCATCGTTAATATCAATTATATGAGTAATTAAAGGTTTTAGATTGATGTACTTCCTGGCAACCAGGTCCAGAAAACTTTCCATATTCCTTTGTTCTGTCCATCTTACATAAGCATATGGATAATCGATCCCACTTTCTTCATAGCTTACATCATACCTGCCTGGCCCATAAGAGCAAGACATTTTAATATCAATTTCCTTCCTGTAATAATGCGGATCTCTGGGAACATTCATGGGCACAACACCTACCACAATAACCTGTCCCTTTTTCCGGGCAATTTCACCTGCAAGTTCAACCGGATCGTTTGATTGAGTTGCCGCAGTGATGATAACTTTATCAAAGCCATGGCCATTTGTAAAATTATCACAGGCATTTATCAGGTTAGGATCATTTCTTAGTAAAGCCTTATCGGCAGAATGTTCATTTGCAATAGATACAAATGATTCAGATAAATCAATTCCAAAAACAGCACAACCGTTTGCACGGAGTAACTGACAGCTTATTTGTCCAAGAAGCCCAAGTCCGATAACACAAACTTTTTCGCCAATACGTGCTTCGGCCTGCCGCACTCCCTGCATGGCGATTGCTCCAAGTGTTGTAAATGCAGCATCTTCGGCACTAACTTCATCCGGAATTTTTACTACCAGGTTCTGCGGTACAGCTATAATCTCTGCATGCGATGCATAATCAAACCCGGCACATGCAACCCTGTCTCCTGTTTTAAACAATCCATTTGTATCCATACTGCTTAAAACCTTTCCGCTGGTACTATAACCCAATGCTTTTAATGAATCCAGTTTAGCTCTCACTTTACTGATAGTAGCACTGAGGCCTTCTTTTTTAATATTTTGAATCACCTGGGCAACAAGGTCGGGCCTTTGTCTTGCCTTATTGATCAGGTTTGCCTGAGCAACTTTTACCGTTCCCCTTTCTGTTCCGGCACTAATCAGTGAAAATTGATTTTCAATCAGCACCATTCCTTCCGAAAGCGAAGGAAGAGGTACATCGTCTACATACAATTCGCCTGTCTTAAAATTCTGAATTACCTGTTTCATTATTATTCCGTTTTAGAAAAAGCAGATTAGTACAAAAATCTCTTTTCCATAATGCAAAGTTGCTTTTATTTAATTTGAAAATTATATATTTAAAGTACTACTACTGAATTCAAACGTTTTATTCCTTTCATTATTATACATATTTATCATACAGGAATATTTTTAGAGAAAAAATTACCTGAAACTAATTTCCTGAAGGATTATGCTTTGAGAACTCAGCGTATTCCGGTTTATTTAAAATCATCTCACGTATCATAATTCTCGAAACGGAATCAATGCTGTGCAGCGGATCCAGAAAATTGTCTTTATTTTTTGTAATTACATTGGACCAGTTGAAATCATACAAATCGCCAAATGACTTTATATCATTTTTAAACCGGTCATATTCTTTATGCAGATTATATTCATCCAGTTTCTGCTGAAGTTCTGTATGTGTTGGCGATATCACAAACACGAGTTTAATATTATTTTTAACACAATACTCAGATATCTCCTTAAGCTCTTTATAATAGTTCACAGGGTAAGAATAGTTTCTTAAGTACCTGTCTTCCTCCCGTAATTCATACTGCCAGAATTCTTCTCTTGAGAAAGGAGGGTTTTCTGTTTCAACATCCTGGTTAAGCAACCGTGCTTTTAAGATAAGCATTGTATTCTCCAGGGTAAACCTGTTCATCAGGTAAAGTGGAGCCGAATTTTTTACTTCAATAGCCTGTGAAACCCTGTCTTTCAGTAAGGTACCGCTATACCCTTCTATCGAAATACCAATATAAACCGTGTCAAGCCTGTTTTTTGCACTCAGATCCCAGAATATCTTAATTACATCCTGCACAGAACCGGCTCCGGCAGCAAGGTTAACAACCCTTTCTCCATTTACTTCTTCAAAAAAATCGGGCATTAATCTTTGCGCCCTGGAATCTCCCAATACGATTACCCTGGTTGGATTTCTTTCAAACTCAATTAACCTGTATAAGTATGTATTTTTTTTACGGGCCAGGTTATTCTTCAATTCAAGCTGGGTTTTATTTTTTTCGTCAGAAAAAAAATTAAACGGGTCTATAATAACCTCAAGTGCTATCAGTATTATAAAAGGCGATATAAAAATCAACAGTTTTTTTAAAAAAATCAACATAATGACAGCAGGCTTTAAAATTGGAAATAAACGAATTGCTCTCCGCTGAATATTCCAAGGTAAAAGATCAGGAAAATCACACAATAATAAGACAACCATCTTACCGTGACATTCTTATTACTGAACAACAATATTTTACCCGGATAATATTCTTCCATAAAATCTTTTATAAATAAAATACTGAATGCTACAAAACTATACAGCATGGTAACACCATCCTTATATGGCATATGAAACGAGTCTGTAAATATTCTTCCAAGCATATTAAAAATACGTGGTACAGAATGTGAATCGCTGCCGAAGCTCAGAGAAAATGCAAATAACAGGTATGTGAAAACACAGCCGAACAGGATATACCACCATTTGGATTTCAAATTAAATTTTTTCTCAAAAGCCTCTTTTCGTTTCCATGTTAATGCTTCAATACTTAAAGCAATACCCTGAATTGCCCCCCATATTATAAAACAGAGTGCGGCACCGTGCCATACTCCTGAAATAATAAAGGTTAAATTCAATGCAATTACAATTCCTGCAATTCCATACTTTCTCAAACTAAATGCCAATGGAGTATAAATATAATCAGTAAGCCATTTTATGAGTGATATATGCCAGCGCCTCCAGAACTCAGACATTGTGGTTGCAAAAAACGGGCGTTTAAAGTTTGGTATCACATCAAAGCCCATTACTTTGGCGCAACCTATTGCAATTAAAGAATATCCGCCTAAATCTGCATAAACCCGGATAGGTTGCATCAGTGTTGCCAGGAGTAAAGAAGAGCCTACATGCTGCTCTGCATTTTTATATACTGCGTCGATATAGATGCTTATCCGGTCTGCCAGTGCCAATTTCATAAAATAACCCCAGAGCATCATCTGCAGGCCCTTTACAACTATTGCAGAATTGAACTCAATTTTGTTCCTGAACTGATGGAACATATTTGAAGCCCGTTCAATAGGGCCCGACATTACAACAGGGAAGAAAGATAAAAAAAGTGCAACTATTCCGATGTTCTTTTCAGTTTCTACTTCCTCATTATACACATCAATTATATAGCCTAAAGCCATAAAAGTGTAAAATGAAATACCAACAGGCAGCAGAAATGTTATATCAGGAAGGGGTAAATGCAATCCGGCATAATTAAGCAGTGTATATACGCCTTCATTTACAAAATTAAAATACTTAAAAAAAAACAAGGGCAGCAGCGTAATAATTATATCAGCAATAAGCAGCCTTTTCTTCTTCTTTTCAGATTTTTCCCTGCCGATTAAAATCGCAAAAAAATAAGTAGTTAAGGTAATGCCAGCCAGCAAAAGGGCATATACCGGTTTTATGTTAATATAAAAATAGTAACTGGCAATTAGCAGGAAAACCAGCCTGAACTTTTGCGGAAGCAAAAAATATACAACGATTACTGCAGGGAAAAACAGCAAAAAATTAAAAGAAGTAAATACCATGCGAACTATAATTTAGAATTGATAATAGCTATCATATCTCCTACGTTAGCCATTTTATTCAAATCTTTTAATTTAAATTTTATCGCAAAATTCTTTTCAACTTCTGCAATTAAAAGCATATGGGATAGTGAATCCCAGTTTTCCACATCAAGAGCGCTAAGTTCATCTGTAATTTGTAATGTATTATTCGCAAATACATTTCTGAAAACAGGCGTTAGTTTCTCAACAATTTCAATCTTTTCCATTATTTTAATTTTCAAAAAAATATTCATTTAAATTTAAACGATATTAATGATCTTATACTTAAATTACTTTAAACTATTAATGAAGAAAATCAACACTATCACTGATTCCTCCATATGAAATCAAGTGATTAGTATAATACTTCCAATTTTCAAACGATTAATTTAAGTAATTATTATATATCAAGAGATATTAGCTTGCCGATCACCAAATCAAACAGCACAGGCAAAATTCCGGTTTAATTTTCCAGCTTTACTTTTATCAACTCAATTAACCCGCCTACGTTTTCCATTTTATTCAATTCTCTTAATTTGAATTTTATTAAAAACTCATTTTCCACTTCCCCAATCATTACCATATGCGTTAAAGAATCCCAATTACCGATATCACTGGCTGTTATATCCGTTCTTAATACAATTGAATCGTCATTAAATACTTTTTTGAAAATTGTTGTAAGTTTTTCAAAAATTACTGATTGTTCCATCATTCTACTCATAGTTTTTTAATTATTTATTCAATTTCGAAATCATCTGACAGCAAAAATCCATCCTTCAGCTTCAGGATAACTTTGTCAGAAACTTTATCAAAATAAAACCCTTGTGAAATATATTTATTTTCCAGATCTTCAGACTGTTTCGGAATTTCTGCTGCCCAAATTGTGTAATTTTTATAGAATGCCCCTTTATAAGGCAAAGATACAGCCCTTATCAGGTTATAAACATCCTGTACAGATCTTGTCAGGTCAATTTCTCTGTCGCTTTTTTTCAATGGCCCGAAATAGCTCACATTTGCCAGGTCCTGTTTCCGCGGTTTAAATGAATCATCCTCCAGTAATCCTAATGATTCAGGTACTATTCTTTTATATATTTCCAGCATTTTAAATTGAATATTCAATATATACTCATCTTTTAAAATGGGAAATTTCTCCACCAGGATGATTTCACCTGTATCTACTGTATCGTTAATATAATGTACCGTTACCCCCGATTCACTATCTCCATGCATAATAGCCTGGTGCTGTGGAGACAGCCCCCTGTATTTAGGCAGTAAAGAAGGGTGTATATTTATTGCTCCTTTTAAGGCCAATGAAAATATTTTTTTATGCAATATTTTTCTCAGATGTACTGCTATAATTAAATCGGGTTTCACTGATATTAAATGGTCCCTGATTTTATCTGAATTAACATCCTTGTCTTTTACAAACACAATCGAATGCTTTAATGCGGTTTCTTCAAGCCTTTTATGCCTATGATCATGATAATCGGGTGTTACTACTGATAACAGCATATGCCCCTTCTCCAGGAGTGACTCCACAACTCCGGATGTAAACATATCTTCACCAAAGACAACAACTTTCATGCTGTTAAAAATTTTGTTTTAGCAGGTTTCTGTCAGTTTTCCCATTTGTATTCAGAGGAAAAACATTTACAAATTTTACCTGTGTAGGAATCATGTAAACAGGCATTTTCATTTTCATATAATTAATAAGCTCCTTTGTATCAAATTCAGCTGATTCTATAACCATTCCTATTTCTGTATTAGCGATCTGATTAGTAAACGCTATTGCAACAACATTAATTTTTTGCAGAAATTCTTTTGCGAAGAATTCAATTTCTGAAAGCTCTACCCTGAATCCCTGAACCTTTGTCTGAGAATCTATTCTTCCCAAATACATAATATCTCCATCTTCATCAGCAGTACAGAGGTCTCCGGTTTTATAAAACCTTTCAGATACGCCATTATACGCTGTATAAAAGAATGTTTCTTTATTTTTTGCTTCATTTTTCCAGTAACCCGGTGTTAATTGTATACCACCAAGGCATAACTGCCCTTTTTCGTTTGGTTGTACTATTTCATTGTTATCATTAACAATAATAGTATAGGTGTTTTCCATTGGTTTTCCTATACACAGGAGTCCGTTAACAGCTTTATTTACCCCCTTTCGGTTATAGGTGTAATGGGTACAAAAGATGGTATCTTCAGTAGGGCCATAAACATTCATGATTTTAGCATTAGGAATACAATCAGCCCATTCTGCTGTAACATCTGCCGGAAGCGCCTCGCCGCAAAACAAACTATACTTCATACCTATACAATTAATTTCATCAAAATAAGGGCGCAGATAATGAATTATTGACGGAACCATCAACGCTACCGTTAAATTGTGTTCATCCAGTAACTCGGCTATATAATGAAACTTGATCTTCGTCTTTGGAATAGTATATACACATGCCCCTTTAAGCAATGGTGCCAAATAAGACATTACAGACAGATCAAAAGTTAATTCAAACATCTGTAAACACTTATCCTCAGCTACCATTGTAATATCCAAAGCAAAAAATGCATGTATAAAACCAGCAAGATTACTCCGGCTGATGGGCACACCTTTGGGCACACCTGTTGTTCCTGACGTAAAGAAAATATAAGCCAACACATCATCCGAAACAGGTTTGGATTCCAGATCCATTTGTACAAAGACCAGGTCATTTGACCTTATGACATCCAGGTTCGGAAACAAGACAGTATCAGATGAATCAATAACAACTGCAACTTCAGCCTGTTGCAAAACATTGTTATTTCGTTCAGCCGGCGTATCCGGATTCACCGGCACATAAGATCTTCCTTCAAGCCAGAGTGCAATTATTGCTGCATACGTTTCTATATCATCATTCGCTACCAGGCCAATATTTAAATTTTCATGCCTGAGTTCCTTAAATGCTCCTCTTATTGCCGAAATTTTTTCAGCAAGCTGTTTATATGTATAGAATACATTGTCTATACAGAACGCATTATTTTCTGAACATTCTCTAAGAGAAAATAATAAGGGTTCCAGCACTTTATCCTGAAATGTAATCCTATCGTTCATGTTAGTAAATGCAATTTTTAAAAATGCTATTATGACTGTTTATAAATAATTATTGATTTATTTATCCAGGTACTCTCTGCTCCACAACTCTAATGTAAGCAGCTGGTATATCTGGTAAGCGTTGTCCTCTGTTCCGTTTCTGTCATTTTCGATCAGCTTTTTTACAACTTTATAATTAATAAAGCCTCTTTTCGTAACCGTTTGTTCAGACAACAGATCATCTACCATTACCCGCAGATCATTAGATATCCAGGATCTAATAGGTGCTCCAAACGCCGCTTTGGGCCTGTAAATGATCTTTGAGGGAAGGGTTTTTTCCGCGGCTTTTTTTAATATATATTTTGATTCGCCTTTTTTAATTTTAAGATGGCTTGGAATTTCCATTGCCTTTGTGATTACCAGTTTATCAATAAACGGAACCCTCACCTCAACTGATGCTGCCATGGATGCCCGGTCGGAGTATGTTAAATTCAATCCCAGCATAAACATATTAATATCAGTATTACAGATACGGTTAATGGTATCTGTTTTAAATTTAGAATTGAAAATTGCTTTATGCTCCTCGTTAATTGCCTCAATTCCGGGCCAGTAACTGCTGTTCACCAGCTCCTTCAGCTGGTTTGAGTCATAATATGAATAACTTCGCATGTAAGCCTGGTCAAGTGGCATTGTTGCAAAACTCATAAACCGTTTTGCCCATCTCCCAAATTTAAATCCCCTGTTTGAAATTTTAACCGGAAGTATGTTTACCAGTTTGGAAATTATATATTTAATAAAGCCCGGCAACCTGTTAAAGCGAAGGGCCATCAAGGTCGCTTTCTGCCTGCGATAACCAAAAAATATTTCATCGGCACCCATCCCGGATAATAATACCTTAACTCCTTTTTCCCTTGCCGCCTTACAAATCAAATAGGTATTAATTGCAGCCGGATCTCCTATGGGCTCATCCAAACACCTTACCATTTGAGGTAAATCCTTAAGAATATCAGGACTTATCTTTATTACGTTGTGATCAAACTCAAACTGTTTGGCAATTAAATCAGCATACTTCTCATCATCGGGCATACTTTCTCCCTTTTTATCTTTATCGTCCGTTCCAATGGTATAAGTTGACAAATGTTCATTCGATTTTTTTGCCAGTACTGAAATTAATGATGAATCCAGGCCGCCGCTTAAAAAACAGCTCACAGGTACATCTGCTACCATATGACGTTTAACAGATAACTCCATTGTAGCTGCAATATCTTCTGTAACAGTATTTTCATTTAACGGCGATTTGCCGGCAACCTTATCTTCAAGCTCCCAATATTTTTTAAGCTTAGCCCCATCCGTTTTATTGTAAAGCATATAATGTGCCGGTGGAAGTTTAAAGCATCCGTCAAACATGGTTTCGTTACCTGATATCCATATATAATTTAAACAACTCACAAGTGATTTAGCATTAATGGTCTTATTGAATCCCTGAATAGTTACCAGGGTCTTTAATTCAGAACTAAATGCAAAAGCTCCTTCTATTTCAGTATAAAACAATGGCTTTATACCAAAGTGATCACGTGCAATAAATAATTCATTACTATTTTTATCATAGATGGCAAAAGCAAACATCCCCAGAAAATGATTTAAGCAGTCGGGGCCATAATGCCGGTACATTTCGAGCACAACTTCAGTATCGGAAGATGTCTGAAATATAACTTGCTTTTCCTGTTTAAGTTTATCCTGAAGCTCCTTGTAATTATATATTTCTCCATTAAATACAGTAACAAAATTGTGCTTATGGAAAGGTTGATTTGCAGCTTCACTCAAATCAATAATAGAAAGCCTTTGATGAGCAAAAGCAATATAATCGTCATGCCAGACAGATTGGTTGTCTGGCCCCCTGTGCTGTTGTATCCTGTTTGCATTGATAGCAAGATCAACATTATTGTTAAACCCAATAAACCCTGCAATACCACACATTTACAATTGTTTTATTTTTTAGCCCTTATAAAATTTTCCCTTAATGATCCAGCCTACATCTTTTTAAAATATTCCAGTAAATTATTTACGATCTTTGCAGCCGTAAACTTTTCTGCCAACGCCAGATTATTTTGTTTCATTTTATCCTGCATTACTTTATCATTCAGTAATTCAAATATTTTTTTATATAACTGTTGCGGGTTCTTTTTTTCAACCCACATGCAATTTTCATACTCGGTAAAATAATCGGCTGCCGCCCTTATTTTGGTAGTTATAACCGGTTTACCTGCACCAACCGCCTGAAAAACTGCCATGGGAAAACCTTCCTGGTGGTATGTAGGTAAGATAAGGACATCGCAATTGGAATAATAATACCTGGTTTCACGTTCTGGTATATGACCAGGTAATTTTACATTGTCTTCCAGATCGTATGCCTTAATTAACCCGTTAACTTCATCTGTAAGGGGGCCGTTGCCTAAACAAAACAACTGAAACTTAATATGGTCTTTCTTTAATAGTCTGCATGCTTCAACCAGGTCTAAAATTCCTTTTTCGGGCATAAACCTGCCAACAAACAGCAGGATATCAGTTTCTGCATCTATCCCTGATTTTTTTTTAAAGTCGTGATCAGGTGAATACAAACATTTTTGAATAACATTAGCTGTTACCTGCACTTTGTCAGGAGATACCCCTGCCTTTAAAAAATTATTGCGCTCTTCATTTGATAACACCAGTAACAGGGATGCTTTTCTAAATATATATTTTTTAAGCAGGTTTGTTTTTGATAAGACGGCAGCACTTTCAGATCCGTGAAACTTTAAAACAATCCTGATCTTCTTATCATGCCTTTGCAAAATAAAAATCGTGATTGAATCTCTGATCAGTGTTTTAATATCGAGCGCTGTATTTAAATAAACTATATCACATTTTTGTTTTGCCGCTATTTTTTTTAAATCAAATGCATTCTTAAATACAAGTTTAAAACTGCTTATGAACCCGTTTGCAGCCCCCCAGTTGCCATAAGTACAGGTGGCTGTTTCTGCACCTGCCTTTTGAAAGGCGTCAATTTCGGCATGTGCAATTTCTGCGTGAGTAGTACCATGTAATCCAAATAATATTTTCATTATTACATTTAGTTCAGAATTAAAATTTTCTTTTCTGATGGTGATCTGAAAATTTATTTTTGATTTCGTTTAATAAATTCGATAACCTCATTTGATTTTTCAAGATATCCGAACTTTTGCATCGCTGTCTCTTTGGTCTTTTTCGCAACATTTAATGCCATATCATAATTAGCAAAAATATAGTCTATTTTCTGCGCTATTGCCATGGGATCATTAGGCTCAACTATAAAAAGAGACTCTTTATCTCTAAAATATTCCTCTATATCACTTACCCTCGTTGCAATAACAGGTTTAGCTGTCATACAATACTCTCCGAGCTTCCATGGAAACCCGTGATTTGCAAACGGGCTGTTAGACCTGCATACGAACAAAATATCAGCCAGGTTATTATAAGCGAAAAGTTCATCAGCATTTACAAATCCTACGAGTTGAATCTTATCTTCCAGATTATATTTTTTAATATGGTTTCTCACATTATCCATTAATATTTCGCTGTAGCTTTTCCCCGTCATCACAAAAACCGTTTCTGGATATTTTTTTACTACTTCTGCGAAAGCTTCAATAAGATAAAAGAGGCCGTCTTTTTCGCCAAAAGACCCACTATAAACCAACAAACGTTTCCCTTTGAATTCAGCAGCAAACTTTTCTTTCACAATGTTGATCGATTCCTGATTTACGCTATTATAACTTTCATCAGATACAAGAACAGGATTGATCAGGATTTTACTTTCCGGTAAATATTTAAGATAATGCTGCTTAAGTCCGGATGAGATAACTATAACCCCTGAAGCAAATTTCGGCAAAAACCTTTCTGACAACTGCTGGCTTTTATAATTAAAATAGCCTGCTATCCCATGATAATCTTCACTTAAAGAAGCTTTTTCAACCAACCAGAAATAAACCGGTACTTTCAGAATAGCGCAGGTAAGGATTACAGGACTATCCCGGATGATGTCAACTATACCGCCTAATACAACAGCATCAAGTTTTTTAGTTCTCTTCCTGCGGTAGATCAGTGCAGCTGTCTTAATTACTCCAATAAAAATATCCAGAAAGCGAAAACCTTTTTTTATATTCTTATTGGCCCTTACAAAATAATATGGAATACCATCAAAATGTCCATATTTTTTACTTCGTGCAGACAAGGCCTCTCTTTTACTGCCATAAGGAATAACAAGAAACGCATTCTCTCTGTTTTCCCTAAATCCCTTCATCAGCAGACTTACATGCACACTATGGGCGCCGCCAAATGGAAAATCAACCGAATCAACTAACAATAAATTCATTTAAACAGTTGATTTTATTTCTCTGAATTTTTTTTAACCTGTTCGTTTATCCAGGTAAATGTTTTACCTATTCCTGTTTTTAAAGGTACTGATGGAGCCCAGTTCAGTTTTTCTTTTATTAATTTATTATCTGAATTTCTGCCCCTGACACCCAACGGGCCCGGAATATTTTTGATAGTAACTTTTTTACCTGAAATTCCAATTACCATTTCAGCAAGGTTATTAATAGAAATCATTTCATCGGAGCCGATATTTACCGGGCCGCTGAAATCGGAATGTGTTAATTTCAAAATTCCTTCCACACACTCATCTATATATAAAAATGAACGTGTTTGTTTACCATCGCCCCAAACCTCTATAACTCCTCCTTCTTCAACCTCTGCAACCTTTCTGCAAAGTGCTGCCGGCGATTTCTCTTTACCACCACGCCATGTTCCTTCCACGCCAAAAATATTATGAAATCTTGCAACACGGGCTTCTATACCATGATTACGCTGATACGCTAAATACAATCGCTCACTAAATAATTTTTCCCAACCATATTCACTGTCCGGAGCTGCAGGATACGCCGATTCTTCACTGCACTTAGGGTTATCCGGATCCAGTTGGTTGTGCTCGGGATACATACAAGCTGATGAAGAATAAAAAACCCTTTTAACTCCGGCTTTGTGCATTGCATCCAGAATATTCAGGTTAATAGTAGCAGAATTATGCATAACATTAGCGTCATTTTCTCCCGTAAAAATATATCCGGCACCACCCATATCTGCGGCCAACTGGTACACTTCGTCAATTTGTCCCTGCATTACCAGTTTACATAATCCCGGATCGGTTAAATCGCCGATTATAAATTCATCTGCTTCTGTTTTTGAAAATTCAGGGTATTTCAAATCAACTCCACGGACTTTAAAGCCATCTTGTTTTAATTTTCTTACCAAATGGCTGCCAATAAAGCCACCAGCACCGCATACTAATGCAAATTTCTTTTTCATACTTTGATTTTTAAATATATATTTTACTGTTTATAATACGTCGAAAAGGCATTTTTATTGCCGGATAAATAATTTAATTCCGTTAGCTATTTCAGCATCGATACAATTGTTTCTCTAAAATTATTTCTTACCGTAATGGTATTGAATTTTGTTTCTGCAATAGCAATTGCATTTTCAGCTATTTCATTTCTGTAATCTTTATCACTTACTAATGCATTTATCGATTCAGATAAAGCATCAATATTGTCTTCGGTAATTACTTTAGCCCAGTGCCCCTTTTTAGCATTTATTACAAGAGCCGTTTCTTCAGGTGCAAATATTATTACCGGTGTTCCGCTCATCATATATTCAGGTGCTTTGGTAGGCATGGAATATTTAATGAATTTAATTGAAGCAACAGAAAAATCATAAGGCAAAAACAGAAAATCAGCTTCTGAAAAGACTTTAGGTAACTCGCTGTAGGGTACCAGCGATTTATGCTGTACACAATTATAATTCTCAACCCATGATGGTTTATCTTTTGTTTGCAGAATAAACTGTAATGACTTATTAAATCTTTTGTTAACCAGGTCAATTGCCTTTGCCATGGATTCCAAAGATGATTGTATGCCCGTTCCAATTCTGCCGGCATATAAAACAGCGGGTGTTTCACTTAAATCATAATTTTTTCTTTGATGGCTTTTCCAGAAGCCTGTTTCGATAGGATTATGGAACGTGACAAAATTTCTACCATATCTCCTCTTATACTCCTGGGCCATTTCATCGCTTATGCTTAATAATACTGTTGATTTGCTCAGCAATATTTTTAGCTCCCTGTCAATTTTATTATGCCAGTAATTTTTAAATGGCCCCTTTTGACTGATAGTAGAAGGCCAATCATCCATCACATGATACACCATCGGTTTCTTTATATATTCCTGCATTGATACACAAAATAAAACTGCTTCCCTTGACGCAGCCTGTGCATATATAAAATCGGGATTATATTCATCTACCCATTTACGCAGCTTATCTGATAAAGTAATTTTAGACAGCCGGTGAAACAGTCCAACCCATTCCAGGAAAGGATAAAAATATTTATCTATTAAGGTAGTTCTGAATTTTGCTTTAGCAGATACAGTACCCTGGTTAACACCTCCATCTGATACTTTTCTTACTCCTGAAGTAACATTACGCTGTAGCAGGTTAAAAGGAAAGGTCCATTTATATTCTTCACTTCCCAGCAAATAATAAGTATCGCATATATCTGTGTTTAAATTATTAAACATATGATCAGTACACACAACAGCCATTTTATCTTTACTCCAGTCGCCAAATAGATTTGCCTGGGTTATACCACCTCCAAAATCGTTATTAAACGGCTGGCCAATAATTAAAACTTTAGGTAACGACATTATTGATATTTAACCCGGGTTTATGTATAAGGTTTAGCAAAAAAAATTTTAAAACTAATTTTGCAAATAAGTTTTTATGGTATTGTCCGACATGTTTCTGATTCTTTCGGAGTAACAGATTCCCGTAGCTACCCAAACCAGAACATAATTAAAATTAAATACAATGCCGCCAGCGGGATATAAATATACAATCCACAGGAAAATCCACATTGCAGCAGCTTTAGATAATATGTTCTGCGATTTAAAAAAGCCTTTGTAAACAGCGGGTAAAAACATGAGCAACAATAACCCAAGGCTTACTATTCCTCCTTTTAAAATTATTTGTAAATACCCGGTTTCAATAGTTTCTCTGTATCCCTGCCCAGACGCATCGTTTACATTATCAACAACAGGACAATAATACTGTCCTTTAATTCCTTTCCCTATAACCCAATCAACAGGCGACATGTCAGCATACATGTAAACTTCCACTCCCGTCCTTGTATCAGAATCAGCCCTGTCAATAAGATAATTAAACATGGCAGGCGTTTTTACATTAATAACATAAAAAGCCCCGCCGAGTATCATAATGGCAGACATGATTATAATAAGCATTTTGTTTTTTGTATTGATTATGTAAATCATACCAAAGCATGCCATAGAACTTACGCACATAAATATCAATCCTCTGCGGGCTCTGAAAATTGCAAAAAAAAGTGTAACAAGTATTACAAAAATGCCAAAAATATTTTTGAGACCAAGCCCCAAAAGAGCTTTTTTTTCGGGATGATAAAAGTAATTAAACAGGAAAAAAGCAATAGGCAATGACAGCATTACGGAAAGAATTTCTACAAGTCCCTGGCTTACTAAATTTAACCGGTCATAATCATGCAATGTATTATAAAACATTAAAACACTCAACATGAAAAAAAATCCAAAAATTAAAAGGACATTAAATATCTTTTTATAATTCCTGATATTTCTTGGAAGCAGCATTACCAAGGGTGTTAAATAAGGCAGTATCCCAAAAGTAACGTCAAGAAACATTTGCTTCAGGGCATCCTTATCATATGCAGACCCCCTAAGGATAATCGTAACAGAGTAGAGCAGGTTAATAATAAACAGCTGCTTCAGGTATTTGTCATCAAATTTAAACGTCATCAGTCCGGCAGCCCCCATTCCCATTAATCCAAAACCTATTATTTGAAAACCCTGGCAGCTTGCAGCGCTTAGAAATGAACTTTCTGTGTATGCAAGAACAAAAAATAATTGATAAATAACAAATCCATACCAGAAATAATTCAGGCTTGTTTCCTGTTTCTTAGAAGCAGTGAGTAAATTATCTGCAGCTGGTTTTATTTTTCGTATCAAAAGATTTTAAATTATTTGCCCGGGTTTTGATTTTAAATCGGTGAGATACCAATGCTGGTTTCTCCTTATCGTATTAAATATGATACATTAATTCTTTTCAAAAGATTTCTGATCTTTCTTTTGTATGTAATCAAGGAGATACTTGCTTAACAAATGCCCGGCACGAACGTGCCCGCCGTTTTTCCAATGCGCTCCGTCAATTTTTAAATAATCATCTACTGCTAATTCATTAAGCGGATCAACATATTGTAATGACAATTCATTCATTATCTTCATTGCATTCAAATAATGAACTCCTTTTTCTTTAACATCTTCGGAAGCCGGAATAACAAGGACAATCAGCTCAGCATTATTTTCTTTTACATAATCATTCAGCTGCTTTAGGTATTCTTTAGTTACTTTATACTCCTGCTCACTTCTTTTTGTTTTGTCACCACTTAACCGGTTTGCGATTTTAGTTTTAAGATCTGTAATAAAAGTGACAAACCTGCTTCTTACAAGTATCTTTTGTACAATATTAAGTTCCTCCATTGGATAAGATCCGGTAGCTTTTTTGAATGCTTCGCTTTTAGAAATCTTAAAAGGCTTAAAATCTTTATCATAATCATACAGATTATAACAGGAAGCCAGGTTATTAAAAATCAACTGATCATATGGAAGTAAGTTATCTCCAAAATCATTCCCGGTATAAAATCCTAAAATAACAAAATTTGATTTTTGCTTTGGCAGGTATTTCCCAGTTGTAAAAACAGCATGATTAGTACCTGTTGCCGGCACTCCTGTATTCCAAACAACCGCAGGGTATGATTTCTTTACATCGGCTTCAAAAACATCAACAAAAGAACTGTCAATATCTGCGGAAGCTCCCCATGTAAAACTATCCCCGGCAAATAACACTCTTAATGAATCACTATCGGCGGGTATTTCAGTAAAATTATCCCTGTCGTGATAACCATCATTGTTAATCATCTTTAACCTGTTATAATACCATATCTCCCTTAAAAAGTGAATGGAATCCGGTACACCAACTTTATTTTGCACATATCTGGGACCATTAACAGTATCACAGGCCCACCAGTCTGCCTGTGTAAGTGAAAACCGTTGCATTTTATTATAAGTAGACTGGTATTTGGTAATAGCAAGAATTATTTCGCTTAAACCAATAATAACTGTTAAAAGAAACAGCAGTGTAAATAAAATAAATTTTATTTTTTTTCCTTTTGAGACTTTATTTTTTAATCCATTTCCCTCCATAAAAAAGCAAATTTAATCGAGCTTAAACTCTTCTTTCCAATTAGTGTCATTGACTAACTTTTCCTGCCTGGTTTTATCAAAAACAAAATTACCTACAACCAAAAAATCCATTTCAGTACGCATAAAACACCTGAAAGCATCATCCGGTGTACATACAATAGGCTCACCCCGAACGTTAAAGCTGGAATTAACCAATAGCCCGTATCCAGTCTGGCTTTTAAATGCATTAATTAAATTCCAGTAGCGGGGATTCGTTTTTTTACTTACGCTTTGTATCCGTGCAGAATAATCGACATGTGTTACTGCGGGAATATCGGAACGCAAATGGTAAAGCCTTTCGTACATTTCCATTTGGTTATAGTTAGCCGGTAAAGGTTTTATATGTGCAGGTTTAACTGGGATTACCAGTAACATATAAGGAGACGGGCTATTTAATTCAAAGTATTCCTTTACATCTTCTTCCAAAACCGAAGGAGCAAATGGTCTGAAACCTTCGCGGTATTTTATTTTCAGATTCATCTTTTTTTGCATCTCAGGGTTTCTGGCATCACCAAGAATACTTCTGCTTCCCAAGGCTCTCGGTCCGTACTCCATTCTGCCCTGAAACCAACCTACTACATTACCTTCGGCTAATTTAGATCCTACAACCTTAGTAAGTTCATTAAAATCTTCATAATAATCATAGCTGGCAGCATATTTCCGGGCCATCCCTATCACCTGTTTATCATCATACTCAGGTCCCAGGTATGCACCTTTCATAGCATCTGCAACACTGTTGTCTACAGTTCTTTTCTCGCCTTTCCATAAATACCATCCCAAATATGCAGCTCCCAATGCACCTCCTGCATCGCCGGAAGCCGGTTGTATCCAGATATCTTTAAATATTCCGGCCTGCAGTAATTTTCCATTGGCTACACTATTAAGTGCAACTCCACCAGCCATTACCAGGTAATCACTGTTGGTTAGCTGCTTTGCAGTAGTCGCCAGTTTTATCACAATCTCTTCTGTGATTTGCTGTATGGCTAATGCCATATTCATATATTCCTGGGTAATTTCAGATTCAGGATCTCTTGGTGGTATACCAAATAATGTTGTCCATTTAGCATTATTGGTCATTTTCAATCCGGTAGCATAATCAAAGTATTTCATATTTAAAAGAATTGACCCGTCTTCTCTTACATCAACCAGTTCTTTCAGTGTTTTTTCTTTAAACTCTTTAGTCTGGGCCGCCTCCGGGTTACCGTAAGGAGCCAAACCCATTAATTTATACTCGCCGCTATTTACAGCAAAACCGGTATAATAAGTAAAGGCAGAATAAAGCAATCCCAGTGAATGCGGAAAATGTAATTCTTTCAGCATCTTGATCTCATTACCTTTTCCATAGCCAATAGTAGTAGTTGCCCATTCGCCAACACCATCAACAGTTAATATAGCGGCTTCTTCAAATGGCGACGGGTAATAAGCACTGGCGGCGTGCGATAAATGATGCTCTGGAAATAAGATGGGTATTTTCTTACTGCTGAATTTCCTGAATTCATCTTTCAGCATTTTTTTCATAAAGAGCTTTTCCTTTATCCAAACAGGAACAGAAGTAAGAAAACTAACTAAGCCTTTTGGTGTAAATGCATGATAGGTCTCAAGCAATCTTTCAAATTTGATAAAAGGTTTATCATAAAACGAAATTGCGGTAAGGTCTTCAAACTCTATTCCAGCCTCGTTCAATACATATTTTACCGCCTGCTCCGGAAAAGAAGAGTCGTGTTTTTTACGGGTAAAGCGCTCCTCATGAGCTGCAGCGATTATTTCTCCGTCACATACGATAGCTGCTGCACTATCATGATAGTAAGCAGAAATTCCTAAAATAAATGTGGCCAATTCTGTTTTTTTTAAAATTAAAAAAGTGTGTATATAAAAGGGGCTATTGCAGAACCTGCAGAAAGCACGATCAATACGCCAAATATTAAAAGCACGATAATAAGTGGCAGCAACCAGAACTTTTTTCTAATTTTTAAAAAAGCCCATAATTCACGTAAAAATTCCATGATATATTTAGTTTAATTTCTTAAAAAGGGTTTTTAATGTCATTAGCAGTAAATACGATATCCCGGTTTATCATCACCGAGTCTTTTCCTTTTTTAAATCCAGAAAGATTTAAAGAATCTTTTCCCATCATACGCCTGACTACCCCTACCGGTAATAAAAAAAGGAGATAAACTACAGTTAGTAAGATTCTGGATATTACTGCACCTAATAAATTCGTTAAACCCAGCCACAGCGTGGCAATGAATGTAACAGAATAGAACTTAGGGAATATCATATTCATTACCAGAATCAGGATGGCCGATTCATAGTAAATATTTTTTTTTAAAAAGAATCCTAATAAAAGCGCAATAAGCGTCATAGCCATTCCGGTATCACTTGCTTCTTTTTTTGTGATTGATTTAGGGAAATGCTGAGTGATAAATTTCATCATACTAATGTATTTTTCTATTATTAATTACAATTTTATATCATACGATATGTTTTTTATATATAAAATTATAAAGAAACATAACGCATTCATCATGTATCTTATTTTACTACAGGCTCAACTGAGAATAAAATAATGCTTCTTTACCGGATTTTAAGCTGCATATTAACTGCTAACCGGTTTATCAAGCTGACCCATTTTTATTTTTTCAAACAACTGAAGATGCTTTTTCACAATTAATTCCGGCTGAAAGTCAGGCAGAATCTCTCCTTTAATTTTGTTAGTTATACAATACTTAATTCCATTTGTTATATCTGCAGCATCTTTATACTTTGCCAGGTATCCATTTTTCTTATGGCTGATCATATCCGGTATACCCCCTACATTGAATCCAACTACCGGTGTTCCGCAACTTAAACTTTCCAAAACGGTAGTAGGTAAATTGTCAGCTACTGATGGAACAATAAAAACATCAGAAGCATTATACAGCAGCGAAATCGAATATTCATCACTCAAAAAGCCCATAAACCTGGTTTTAAATGGAAGGGCATCTGCTATCTCTTTATTATAAGCACTTCCGAAAATTAAAACAGATACATTTTTTAAAGTATCATCTTCCTTTAACAGTTCCAGAGCCTTTTGCAAATATACCCAACCTTTATAAGGGCTGTTAACCGTAACAGCACCAAAAGTGATAACTGTCTCATGTGTTTCTATATTTAAAAACTGCCTGGCAATAATTTTATCAACAGGCTTAAAAATCGTGACATCAAGTATATTAGGAATATGAAAAACAGGTTTATTTTTTGTAAGTAACGATTGTTTTGTACAATCATACAGCCATTTACTTGGTGAAATAAAGTACAGGTTATTATACCTGTTGTATAATTTTAGTTTTCTTTTAAATTCTTTAGCTGATAAATCGTTTTTTTTAACTGCCGGAAACATTGGGCAATTATTGCACCCTTCCGTCTTGTATTTCTCACAGGTGAAGCTATGATGGCATCCCCCGGTAATACTCCACATATCATGCAGAAAAATAATTACCGGCTTATTAAGGTTTGCTATCTGTTTAATATTCCTGAGATTCAGCAACCCGTTCAGGGCCCAATGGATGTAGATAATATCTGCATTTTTAACTTCTGCCAGCCTGGCTACATTGGTACCTAAAACCGGATATGAAAACGACCCCATTTGCTTAAGGCTCTTTCGGGTCAGATAAGCCTGTATCCTGTTATCAATTTTAGAAATCAAGCGGGCTATGGGGCCAAGGAATTTAATATTTGAGTTGCTTAACGTACTATATTGCAATGACACAATACCTGATTCTACATTAACGGCGCTAAATGCTTTTTGGAGCTTTAGTGCAGCACGCCCGGCGGAATCTACAGAATATTGTATATGTACAACTTTTGTCATTTTTTATTATTTGTTCCCAACTTGCTTTTCTCCTTATTAAGATTCTGATAAGTATACATACTTTGCCCTATCTATACCATATTCTTGCACTCGATTTTTTGTAAAAGATCTTATAGTACTGCATAGGTGCAATTACATATCCAAACACATTTGTAACTATTGAAGAAATGATAATTGACTCCATTCCCAGGTGAAAGTATTTTATCATTAACAATGCCAGTCCAAAAAAGCCGATTGAACTTAATATTGATGTAAAGAACTGGATCTGCAAAGCCCCGATTCCGTTTATAACACTAACAAAAATGCTGGCAAACATGCTTGTAGAAAAGAATATTAAACATAAAAGGGAAATAAGAAAATCAACATGCACAATATTTTTTCCTATCCACAATTCATAAACTTTAGCTGATACAGCCAGCATGATTATACCTGCTGCGATAAACGGGATAAGTATTAAAAGGTATTTTTTCACGGCATTTTTAACCCAGTCGGTGTCGCCTGAATTATACGCATCGGTTACACCGCTCCATAAAGGGCTCAGCAATATCATAAAGCCCATTTGCAAAACAGAAAAATATTTAAACGCAATATTATAGTTGGTTACTTCTTCAGTTCCAAAATAATGTGCAATAAGAAAAAGGGATGTTTCAAACTGAACAATGGCAGCTATCTGAAGTACAAAAAACTTCAGGCCCAGTTTCATGATATCTTTTGCATACGCTTTCTTAACAAACTTAAGAGAAGGCTTATAATCACGAAATCTTGTTTTAAAAAAAAAGATATTGGCAGCTAACAGAATAAACGTTGGGGCAATACCAATTGCCAAACCAAGATAAATAAGTGACCCTTCTGTAAATTTAGTCAGCAAAAAAATTAATCCTAATGCCAGCAGTTGTCCCAGCATATCAATCAATGAGGCAATTGCAGGTTTTTGATCGGCAGTTAAAATGGTGTTTATTACCCTGAAAATAAACTGAAAACAGAAGTATGTAAAAATAAGCATAGCCAGCTCAGACACTTCTTTTTCCATTGTCTGAGGCAGGCTTAATAAACCATGCCAGCTTATAAACTGGTTCACGAACATTAAAACAAGCCACAATAAGATAAAGATGATACTGATATAAAAGTAGGTGGTACTGATATATATCTTTGCCATCTGTTTATCTCCCCTGGCCTTTGCTTCTGCAAATTTGTTTCGCAGGCCGTGTGTAAACCCTATATCAAAAAACGAAATCCATGCAATCATGGAACTTAATGTTAACCAGATTCCGTATTGCGATGGATTAATATAATGTATAGTAAGCGGAACTACAACCAGGCCTATTGCAATGCTCATGCCTTTGATAACCAGTGAGCCGGCAATATTCTTTTTGGCCTCAAGACTACGCTGGTGGCCTTTAGTAAAAAAGTTGACAGCAACTTTCCATAAAACTCCGATATGCTTTGTAATAAACATTATTTCTTGTGTGTATCCGCCTTTAACCAGGGTATATGGCAAGCAAGGTTAAAAGACTATAAGTATTATTTAAAGCTGAATTGTAATCCGGCTTTATTAGTATTCCTATTTTCTGTTTTGAGCAAGTGTCTTTTTTACATTTTCAACATCAGCTGCCACCATTTCTTTTACCAGACCTGCAAGATCATATTCAGGTTTCCATCCAAGCTTTTTTTGGGCTTTAGTAGCGTCACCAATCAATAAATCCACTTCTGTTGGCCGAAAGTATTCAGGATCTACAGCAACTACTTCTTTACCAATTGGCAATTGATAAGCCGGATTATTACAGGATGCAATAACCCCTCTTTCGTTTATTCCCTCTCCGGAAAATGCCAATTCTACCCCTACTTCTTTAAATGCCATTATTATAAAATCCCTTACGCTTGTTGTTATTCCCGTAGCGATAACAAAATCTTCAGGAGTTTCCTGTTGTAAAATCAGCCACATTGCCTGTACATAATCTTTTGCATGTCCCCAATCTCTTTGTGCATTAAGATTTCCAAGATAAAGTTTGTCCTGCAAATTGAGGACAATAGCAGCCACGGCCATTGTGATTTTTCGTGTTACAAAGGTTTCACCACGTAACGGGCTTTCATGATTAAAAAGTATTCCGTTACAGGCAAACATATTATATGCCTCACGGTAGTTTACAACTATCCAGTAAGCATAAAGTTTAGCTACAGCATAAGGGCTTCTTGGGTAAAAAGGAGTTGTTTCTTTTTGGGGCACTTCCTGTACCAGTCCATAAAGTTCCGATGTGGAAGCCTGGTATATACGGGTTTTATTAAGGCCCAGTATTCTAATGGCTTCCATCAACCGCAATGTTCCAATCCCATCTGCATTTGCTGTATACTCAGGTGTATCGAAACTTACTTTTACATGGCTCATTGCAGCCAGATTATAAATCTCATCGGGCTGTGTTTCCTGTACAATTCGTATAAGATTTGTGCTGTCAGTCATATCGCCATAATGCATCGTAAAACGTACGTTTGCTTCATGCGGATCCTGATACAAATGATCAACCCGGTTAGTATTTATTAAAGATGAACGCCTTTTAATGCCATGTACAACATAACCTTTTCCCAGCAGCAATTCTGCCAGATAAGCTCCATCCTGTCCGGTTATACCGGTAATTAGTGCAGTCTTCATAAACTAAAAATAAGTGAAAATTTGGAATGAGTACTTTATAGTGCAGTTTGTAATGCATCTTGCTTCATTAAAAAATCCAGGTAAGTTTTGCTCATTCCTTCTTTAAGGCCGGTTTTATAATGCCACCCTAAAGCAGATAGTTTTGATATGTCTAGTAATTTACGCGGCGTCCCATCAGGCTTTGTTGTGTTAAATACAAAACTACCCTCAAATCCGGTGACAGTTTTTATCATCTCAGCCAGCTCTCTTATACTTAAATCTTCACCACACCCAATGTTTACAATTTCCTTGTCATTATACGTATTCATCAAAAATAAACATGCATCTGCTAAATCATCAGCATATAAAAATTCCCTTCTTGGATTACCCGATCCCCAGATTTCAACTGTATTTAATCCTGTAATCTTTGCTTCATGAAGCCTGCGGATTAATGCCGGCAGTACATGGGAATTTTCGGGATGATAGTTATCATTAATTCCGTACAGATTTGTTGGCATTACGCTAATAAAGTTAGCCCCATATTGGTCTCTAAATGCTTCGCACAATTTAATACCTGCAATCTTCGCAATTGCATAAGGTTCATTTGTGTGTTCCAGCGGACCAGTTAACAGAGATTCTTCCCTGATAGGTTGCTCAGCTAATTTGGGATAGATACAGGAACTTCCTAAAAACAGTAATTTCTTTACCTTATTACTATATGCAGCATGGATGATATTTGAAACAATCATCAGGTTATCATACAGAAAATCTGCACGATAAGTATTGTTAGCAACGATACCCCCTACTTTAGCTGCGGCAAGAAAAACAAAATCCGGTTTTTCCGTTTTAAAAAATTCTTCTACCGCATTTTGATCACGTAAGTCAAGTTCTTTAGAAGTACGGTAAACAAGATTTGAAAATCCTTTTAATTTTAATAGCCTTACTATTGCCGAACCAACCATTCCGTTATGCCCTGCTATGTAAATTTTATCTGTTTCTTTCATGATGAATGAGCAAGTCTGTAGTTTTGCGCCAACGGGTTGTCTCTTACAAAGATACTTTCTTCTTCTATCTCTGCTATTAACGAATATCCTAATGATGGCAGGTTAACTTTAACCGTTTTATTTTTAACAGCATACAACCTCTCGTCAATTGAAAAAGTAGAACCATTATAAACCTCAGAAACCTCGTCCCTGTTGTTAACAAATGCAGGTTCCAGTTTTATATTTCTGTAACCCTCGGTAAACTCTTTTATTGCATCAATTTCTTCAGTTGCAATTATCGCGGGCTTACCAAGCCAGTACATGAGATTAATTACACCATTTGTTTGTTTCAGAAGTGCTGCGGCTTCCTGTGTAGTATATACAAACACAACAGATTTTAATAAGGGCTCAAAAACAAACTTGTGCTTCATAAAGGTTTTTGTTTTCACATAAACCATCGGAACAAAAGTCTCAATTTTCTTTTTTGTCAATAAACCAGCAACCTTCTTTTCAGATTGCGGTTTTGTATAAACAGCGTACCAATTTTTCTGCATAACCATTTTTTTAAATTAGAAATGTGCAGTTAATCGGATAATTGGAAGAGGATAGTTAGTCAGATATTTGGAAAATGCAGTTAATCGGGATATACGGAGACGGATAGTTAATCAGGATATTTGGAAAAATACAGTATAATTGGATATATGAAACCTATTAGTTAGTCAGATATGTGGAAAAGGTTATTCAGGATATGTGGAATACTTTCAAATAGACAGGGCTTCGCCTTTCTCAGTCACAGTCAGATGAAATGAGTTAAATTATTTTTCATGATATTGGAATTTTATGTTTTATGCTGATTTTTTTTCTTTTTTGCTTTTTAAGCCGCCATAGCCGTAATGCTTATTTCCATAAACATAATTGTACCCATAGCCGTAATTACTTTTAAACATCCCCCTGGTCTTAAGCCCGTTAAATATAATAGCAGGGTTATTTATTGGATTGATCTGAATTGTTTCATCTAGCCGCTTTACAAGTAATTTTGGCGTGTAGGCATGTCTTACTACGTATAATGTGGCATCACAAAGACCTGAAAGGATAAATGCGTCAGTCACTAATACAGCAGGAGAAGTATCAATAATCACCATGTCAAAATTATTTTCCAGGTATGCTATTAATGACGCCACTTTTCCGTTTGCTAATAATTCTGTTGGATTATCCGGCAAAGTTCCCGGAGAAATAAAATACAGGCTTTCGTGGGTTTCAACTTTGTTTACGATATCACCTGGGTCAGCTTTACCAGACAAAAACTCTGTAACACCAACATCCTGATTTACATTTAAAATTTCAGAAAGTGTAGGCCTGTTCAAATCCATATCCACTAAAACAACTTTTTTGCCGGTAAGTGAAATACTTACAGCCAGGTTCGCTGCAACAAAACTTTTTCCTTCGCCGGATATACTTGAAGTTATTAATAGTTTCTTTTTGTGTGCAGCATCAATTCCTAAAAAGGATAAAGAAATACGTATTTTTCTATACTCTTCCGCTATAAAACTTCTTGTTCCTTTTTCAATTACCAGCGGTGATTTTGTCTTTTCAAAAGCAATTTCTCCAATAATCGGAATAGAGGTCATCTTTTCTATTTCACTTCTGTATTTTATTTTGCCGGTAATTGAATCCATAATTGTAATAATTCCTATACCTAAACCCAATGAACCAATCAACGCCATCATATAAATGAGTTTTTTCTTAGGGCTTACCGGATATTTTCCGGCAAGGGCTTTATCTACAACCCTGCTGTTAGATATAACAGAGGCCAGGGACATTTCAGCATCCTGCTTTGCCTGAAGTAAAGACTGGTGCTGGTTGACCTTAGTCTGATGCTGCCTGCTTATCTCTAACAACTGCTTTTCTTTTTGTGGCACAGTTGATAAGATTGCATTATAACCGCTGTTTGTAGCATACAGGCTTTTTCGTGACGCAGTAAGGCCTTGTTTTTGATTCTGGATATTTTCTACAATACTTGGCCGTAATTTTTTAATCTCATCACCGATGGCCCTTAAAGCCGGATTGTTTTCACCAACAGTTTTCTTTAACTTATCATATTCAGACTGTGATGTATACAATTGGTTTAATAAAGTAGTTAAAGTGGGATCAGTTACCCCTAATGTGGAAGGAGCTATTATTTCGCCGCTTTGCTTATCTGCAACACTTTTTTCAACCAGGTTCAACATAGAAAGCTGCATATTTACATCCCCAAGCTTTTGATCATTGTCGCTGACATTTTTTAAATAGTTAGACCCCTGAATACTGATATCTACCGCACCGCTTCCCGATCTGTATTGTTGTATTTTTTTCTCTATCGAATCCAGGTCCTGTATCACTCCAGTCAGTTGTTCATCTACAAATGCAAGTGTATTACGTGCCAATGTATTTTTTTCAAGTATAGAAACCCTGTCATAAATAGCAATCAACTGATTAATAATATCAACTGCCCGTTGTGGTATAGCATCCTTAAAACTCAATTCTATGATAGCAGATTGTTTGTTAGGCGTTATTTTAAGCCCCATTAGCGTACCCGATGCCGTATTTTGGAGATTTTCAAGTGAGAAAAACCACTGTTCATTATTTGCATTAGGGCTTATGCGATGATACTTATTAGGCATAAACTTGAGCGTACCAAACGGAGTACTTACAAATTGGTTAATCGGGTATTTATCAATATTATTTAAAATGACTGTCTGGTTGTTTCTATCATAAGTAAAATACACTTTCTCAACTTCCTGAATTGAATCAGGATTTTGCGCCTCGATAAGAATAGGAGATAGTGTATAAGCATCCCCTGATTTAACCTTGCCTTCCTGTGAAACCGGAGCATACAAATAAAGGGACTTAACCACTTTTTCCATTAAAGAACGGGATTGTAACACTTCAATTTCATTTTCAATGCTCTTTTTTGATTCTATTAAGTTTAACTGATCAATAAGCTTTGAATCTTCGCCGTTTCCCCTCCGCTCATCCTTAATAATAAGCGTTGCAGCAGCTTCATATATTGGGGTGGTATATCGCAAATAGACATAGGCCCCTACAAGTGAAAGGATACCCAATATGATAAACAATGGCCAGTAAGGTAAAAACTTCGACAGCATTTGCTGTGTCATGTTTACCTCTTTTTCTTCCATCATTATATTATTCGTGCTCATTTCCATTTTCGTCTCCGGTCAAATTATTTAATTACTCTGTCTAAAACAAGTACAAGTATTGAAATACCGCTTAAAACAACCGGTATTATCTGTTGTGTTCTGTCGGTAGTAGCTATTTTTGCTTTATTAGGCTCCACATAAACAACATCATTTGGCTTTAAATAGTAATAAGGCGAACCTAAAAAGTCTGCCGAATTAATATCTAAATGCCTTGTTATTCTTTTTCCATCCTCCTCACGTATTAAAAGAATATTATCCCTTTTACCGTAAATCGTAAGATCACCAGCCAGCCCCAGCGCCTTTATCAATGATATCTGTTCGCTGGGAACATTAATTACAGTCGGTGTAGTAACCTCTCCTAAAACAGTAACTTCAAAATTCAACTGCCTTATTTCCACTATTGGATTAAGGAGCTCCTTTTTTTCTAAAATAATATTCGTGATACTTTCAGTTAGCTGTTTTTTTGTAAGGCCTGCTGCTGCTACATTACCGAGTTTTGGCAACTGAATATTCCCATCACCATTTACCAAATATCCCTTCACATCATTATCAGATCTGTTATACTCAACATCTGCTGTTGGGCTAAGGCTGCTTATTGTAATATTTAATATATCATTCTTTTGAATAGGGGCTTCAATAGTTCCAAGAACTGCCCTAAAAGCAGAATCCTGGGCATTTTCAAAATAAGCAATTTTTTTTGTAGAAGTACAGGATAAGCAATGGAACAGTGATATAAAAATAAGTACAACAATAAACCTGCTGGCCATAATCATTTATTATAGGTTACACAATTAAAAAAATCATACAATTTTGGGAAGCCTTTGGATAGGATAGAGAGGTAAGGAGAGTTAAAATAGAAAATAACTCATAATTTCTTTTAACCAATTCCAACGTAAAAATACTATTTATAATATAATTTCCAAATTAAACTTAGATTATTTTAAAGTAACCGGAATCATTTTCAGTATAAAAACTATTTCCCACAGGTTTAAAAAAAAAAAATTAAATAAAATATTATTAAATAATTGAATTTGAATTGTTGTTAATTGTTAGGAAACCGGGATATATTATAAAAGGCCTCCGGCAATTGCCGGAGGCCTTTTATAACTAAAGTCTTTGTTCTTTATACTTTTGTTTTACTTTCAACTTCAATATTTCCGTCACTGAAGCATTTCAACTTAATAAGCTGGTTCTTACTTTTTATTGTAATATAATACCTGGTAAGTCCTTCATAAGTCAGTTCAATGGCGTTTTTTTCCAATTCGCAGCCTTCATACCTGTCTGTTATTGCCATTGAAATACTTAAAGGCATCTGCTCAGCAGAAATTTTTCGTGAGGTACCCAGTAATTCCCCCGCTTCATTGTAAGCAGCATCTACTTTTGTGTTATTCAGGGTAAATGATGCAAAATAAAAATCATTCGATTTTTCCCAGCTTACCAGGCTGGCTTTAGAAAAATCATTTGCAAATGCAGCTTTTACTTTGGGAGTCGCTGTTTCTGGTCCCCCAAGGGCAAATGTACTGCTGGCAAACAGCATTACGATTGCTGTTAAAACGGTTTTGATCTTTTTCATAACTATACTTTTTTTTTGTTTAGAATAACTGCCTCATGACTGGCAGCTTTAATTACATACAAAAGTATTAATTGAACAAAGCAGGCAAACGCAAAACTTTACCCCGAACGTTAAAGAAAGTTAATAAGGGGACAGGCGGTAGCAACCTTATTAAAAATGTGGGTAAGAAAACCTGCCAGATACAGTACAGGCAGGCGTTTGTAATTTTTTCTTAACGAAAATATAAAAAATGATTTCGTACTGTTAAATTGTGAATACGGTATTAACATTTTATTCTTACTATAAAGAAAGGGTTTACGGTATGGCTTTTCAAAACTGGTTATCTTTATATCCGAATTATGAATTATCTGGCTCATGCATATCTTTCGTTTCAGCAACCTGAAATTTTAGCGGGTAATATGATAAGTGACTATATAAAAGGCAAAAAACAGTTTGATTACCCGTTACCCGTACAAAAAGGAATTAAACTTCACCGTGCAATTGATCATTTTACAGATACCCACAAAACTACACAGGAATTAAAATCATTTTTCAGGCCGCAGTACCGCCTTTACTCAGGGGCTTTCGCAGATGTCGTTTATGATCATTTTTTAGCTAATGACTTAAATGAATTCAGCAGCGACCATGCACTTAAAGTATTTGCTGAAGACACCTATCACAACCTTGAGCCATACTTTCCTCTTTTCCCAGCCTATTTCCAAAAAATGTTCCCATATATGGTAGCACATAACTGGCTTTACAACTACAGGTACAAATGGGCTATTGAAAAAAGCTTTAATGGTTTGGTCAGGCGTGCTGCTTATCTTTCTGAAAGCCAGATAGCATTTGAATTATTTAACGAGCATTATGATGCTATGCAAACCTGTTACGAAGCTTTCTTTCCTGATTTGAAAAAATTTACCTTATTTCATTTATCTGAATTATAAAATACCTGATTTCATTATCTTTAATTAAAAAATATGAAGAGTTTATTTTTAACGATAGCAGTTCTTAGTTTTTCTTTCAACAGCTTACATGCTCAAAGCAAATTACCTGCATTGGATAAATCGCCCATGGATATGAGCTACTATCCAAACAGGTATCCGGTTCTGAAAATTCAGGATAAAATAACTGAACCATTGGTTGCCAGGGTAATTTATGGCCGGCCTCAAAAAAATGGAAGGGCTATTTTTGGCGAACTGGTTGAATATGGGAAAGTATGGAGGCTTGGTGCCAATGAAGCTACTGAAATTGAATTTTTCCGGGATGTGAAAATCAATGATATTAAAGTAAAAAAAGGGCGTTACAGCATGTACAGCATACCATATGAGGACAGGTGGACTATCATTATTAATAAAGAAACCGATACCTGGGGTTCATTTAAATATGATGAGAAAAACGACATTTTACGTATGGATGTTCCTGTACAAAAACAAACTGAAACAGCCGAGGCATTTGTCATGGCTTTTGAAAAATCTGATATGGGAGCTGACCTTGTTATTGCCTGGGAAGATCTGAAACTGAATTTACCGATTGTATTTTAATGAAATTACCGATGTTTAATAAAAAAGGCCTGGTTGTTCTAGGATTAGTTTTTTTTACATGTTTTTTAATTTCCTGTCAACAGCCGGAAAATAAAATTGCTGATGAAAATAAAACCATGCGGATTCCTGTTGCTGTAAACGACAGCAATTTTTTATCTGTTGACAAATCACCCATGGATATGAGTTATTTTCCTGTTGATTATCCAAAAGATAAAATGATTTCTCCAAACCTGGACAAGCCGGTTGCAAGGGTTATTTACAGCAGGCCGCAAAAAAATGGAAGAATAATTTTTGCTGACTCAACTGCAACCAGAAATTTCATTCAGCATTATGGAAAAGAATGGAGACTTGGTGCCAATGAAAGCACAGAAATAGAATTCTTTAAAGACGTGTCTGTTGCAGGTAAGCATTTATCCAAAGGCCGTTATATTTTATACTGTATACCATATCCTGATAAATGGGAACTGATCTTTAATGATAACCTGTTCAGCTGGGGCCTGCATATGGATAAATCAAAAGACATAACAAAAATAGAATTGCCGGTAATTAAAACAAATACAAATACCGAATTTTTTACCATGGTTTTTCAACCTGCTGCTTATGGCTGCGGCCTGGTAATGGTCTGGGGTGATATAAAAGTGACAATGCCGGTCAGTTTCAGGTAGTACTTAAATAAGTATCTTTTATTTTTTTCAGACAACATCGCTGGTTTATTTTGCTGATATTTACATCATGTGTGGAATTGCAGGAATATTATTAGACACAGGCAAGCCTATCGCCCCTCTCCATTTAAAAAAAATGACAGATGCGCTTTCGCATCGTGGGCCTGATGGTGAAGGCCATTGGAGCAATCGAAAAGGAAATGTTCATTTAGGCCACCGCCGGTTATCCATCATTGACCTGAGCAATAATGCAGCACAACCAATGGTATACAATAACCGCTATCACATTGTACACAATGGTGAAATTTACAATTATATCGAAATAAAAAATTTTTTGCAAAATAAAGGCTATGGCTTTAGCTCGCAAAGTGATACCGAAGTAATTATGGCAGCCTATGATTACTGGAGAGAGCGATGCCTTCAGCAATTCGACGGAATGTTTTCCTTTGCTATCTGGGATGAAAAAGAAGAACAGCTTTTTGCAGCCAGGGACCGCTTTGGTGAAAAACCGTTTTACTATTATGAAGATGATAAGCATTTTATTTTTGCCAGTGAGTTGAAAGCGCTTTGGGCTGTGGGCATTAATAAAAACATCGATGAAAAAATGTTATTGAATTATCTGACTTTAGGACATGTTCAAAACTGTGTAGATAAGGAGCAGACTTTTTTTGAATCAATATATTCATTGCCGCCTTCTCATTACCTTAAATTCATCCCTGCCAGGCAACAATTAAAGATCACTCCTTACTGGCGTATCAATAAAGAAATAAAAATTGACATCCCGGCTGCAGATGCTGTTGAAAAATTTACGGAATTATTCAATACCTCTGTAAAAAGAAGGCTGAGAAGCGACGTAAGCCTTGGTACCAGTTTAAGTGGCGGACTGGACAGCTCCACTATCGCTGCTGCAATTACCACAGGTAATATGACCAACAGGTTGCAGACATTTTCAGCTGTTTTTCCCGGTTTTGAAAATAGCGAATCGGAATATATTCAAATAGTCACTGAAAATTTAGCAATCGAAAATTTTCAGGTTCAGCCAACAGCTGATGAATTGATAACAGAATTTGAAAAACTTTCTTTTTTCCAGGAAGAACCATTTCAATCTTCGGGTGTTTATGCCCAGTTTAAGGTTTTTGAACTGGCAGCACAGAAAAAAGTAAAGGTTTTGCTTGATGGACAGGGTGCTGATGAAATTTTAGCCGGTTATCCTAAATATATTCACTGGTACCTGCAGGAAGTATTGAGCAGGCATAAACTTGGTGCTATACAAAAGGAAAGAGCTGCGTTCAGGAAAAACAGCCAGCCTTTTAAATGGGATCTGAAAAATTATTTTGCTGCATTTCTCCCTTCACACGCCGCAATACAATTAGAGAGAAAAGAATATCTTAAGACGATACGTCAGCCTGATATCAGTACTGAATTTATTAGGGCCGTTAAAGGCAGGGAATGGGAGGGTATACACAAGCCTATTGTTACCAAACTTAATGACATCCTTTATTTCCACACAGCAGAAATGGGGCTGGAAGAATTGCTGCGCTTTGCAGACAGGAACAGCATGGCCCATGGCCGGGAAATACGTTTACCTTTTTTAAATCACGAGCTGGTAGAATTTATTTTTTCACTTCCATCACCTTTAAAAATGCATGATGGCTGGACTAAATTTTTATTGCGGAAAGCAATGGATAAAAAATTACCAGATGAAATAGTATGGCGTAAGGAAAAGATTGGTTTTGAGCCACCACAAAAACAATGGATGCAAAATACGGCCTTGCAGGAATACATGCATGAATCGAAAAGAAAATTAGTAAATGCGGGCATACTGAATAAAAAAGTGCTTGATAAAAAGATAGAGCCTAAAGATGCATATATGGAAAAAAACTACGACTGGCGCTACTTATGCGCTGCACAATTAATTTGACTTATAGTTAACTATTATTTTCTCACCTTTGCAGCTCATTAAATTTATTAATTAAAATTATCATACAGATGAAGATTGCTACAAAATTTATACATGCAGGTGCAGAACCGGATCCAAGCACAGGTGCTATCATGACACCGATTTATCAAACCAGTACCTATGTTCAGGAGGCTCCCGGAAAAAATAAAGGGTATGAATATGCCCGTAGCCAGAATCCAACAAGAAAAGCTCTGGAAGATGCCTATGCCGCTATAGAAAATGCAAATTACGGTTTGGCTTTCAGCAGCGGGGTTGCAGCAACCGATGCCGTTATAAAATTATTAAACCCCGGTGACGAAGTAATTGCAGCCAATGATATGTATGGTGGCAGCTATCGCCTTTTTACAAAAGTGTGGGAACGTTTCGGCATTAAATTTATTTATGTAGATACTACGGATGCAGCAAATGTAAAAGCCGCTATTACTGCAAATACAAAATTGATCTGGATAGAAACGCCTACCAACCCGCTGATGAATATCAGTGATATTGCTGCTATTGCAACAATTGCCAAAGCTGCCAACGCTTTGTTATGTGTTGATAACACTTTTGCATCACCCTATTTACAAAATCCCTTAGACCAGGGTGCAGATATCATCATGCATTCTGCCACAAAATATTTAAGCGGGCATAGCGATGTGATACAAGGTGCGTTGATGATGAATGATAAAGACCTCAGGGAAAAATTGTACTTTATACAAAAAAGTTGTGGCGCTGTACCCGGCCCTATGGATTGTTTTTTAATCTTAAGAGGGATAAAAACTTTACATGTGCGTATGAAGCAACATTGTGAGAACGGAGAAAAGATCGCAATCTGGTTACGCAATCATGCAAAAGTTAGTAAAGTGTACTGGCCCGGTTTTGAAGACAGTGCCGGTTATGCAGTTGCCAAAAAACAAATGCGGGATTTTGGTGGCATGATAAGTTTTGAATTGAAGGACGATAGCGTTGAAGCAGCCAATAAAGTGTTGTCATCAACACATTTGTTTTCGCTGGCCGAGAGTTTGGGCGGTGTTGAATCATTGATCAATCATCCTGCAAGCATGACCCATGCCAGCATACCACGTGAAGAGCGGATTAAGAACGGGCTGAGTGATGGCCTGATAAGATTAAGTGTTGGTATTGAAGATGTGGATGATTTAATTGAAGATTTGAATAAGGCAATTGGATAACTATACATGAAAAAATTACAGTTAATATTATCCCTGTTTAGTTTTTCTTTTATTGGCAGTTGTGCTGCTCAAAACGAAACCGAAAGCTTTGTTGATTTTATCCAGGCTAATGTAGAGAGTACTTACAAAAAGGAAAACCTGCCCGGCGTATTTGTGGGTATTTTAAATAATGGCCAAAGAAGTTATTTTAATGCAGGTTTTGCCAATGTTGAAAACCAAACGCCTTTTGACTCTTCAACTGTGTTTGAAATAGGAAGTATTACCAAAACCTTTACCGCTTATGTACTGATGGTTGTTTTGCTTGAACATAAAATTGAAGAAACGGATCTTGTAGTTAAATACCTGCCCGATTCGGTACAGGAAAATAAGAATCTCAACAGCATCAGTTTTTTAGGTTTGATGAACCACACATCGGGCTTATCAAGATTACCCGGGAATATGAAATTAGTGAACAAGATGCCGTATGATGACTACACAGCTGAAAAGCTTTTTGCCTTTTTAAAAACAGTTGAACCAAAACCCGATGGCAAAAGCAATTATTCCAATCTTGGTGCAGGACTGGCGGGTGTATTGGCCGAACGGATCAGCGGTAAAACATACGACCAACTGATTAGCCTGTACTTTTTCCCACAGTATAAAAACGGGGACAAAAAAAATATCAGCCAGGGGTATTTTACAGCAACAGAAAAAATTGATTTCTGGAATATGGATGTTTTGGCGCCTTGTGGAGGATTAAAATATTCATCAGATCAAATGCTGAACTACCTCCAGAGCATGTGCTTTCCCAAAACCGAAACATCAAAAAATATTGTTGATAAACTAACTACGCAAACTGTTTCTTTGAGTGAACAAGTCGCTGTAGGTTATGGCTGGCATATCATTAACGGCAAAAATCAACCCCCGGTTTACTGGCATAATGGAGCCACTTATGGTTTTTCTACTTTTTGTGCTTTTTTAAAAGATAAAAGCAAAGCTGTAATGGTTATTGTAAACCAGTTTAACAAGAATGCAGCATGCGATGGGCTGGGTTTTAAAATAATGCGCAAGCTTATCAGCGAACAATAGGTCTGGAAAACCAACTGCAGTAAAAACAGTTCATCCAGCTTTTTCTTCCTTTTCATCTATATAAAATACAATTTAGCCGCAGTTTATACTGTTTCGGTTTTCTGTGCTATCCCCCCGGTTTATGTTTGTGAAAAATTAATACTTAAAAATATTTCAACATTAAACTACAATTATGAAGACGGTGAGATTTATCATGCTGGCAACAGTTTTAACGGCATTTGTATCATGCAAAAAAGAACGCATATCGGGGCACGGGCATGTAAGGACTGAAGCAAGGGCTGTAACCAATTTTACCAAAATACATACACTGGGCGCAACAGATGTTTTTATAAACCAGGGTACAGATTTTAAAGTAGAAGTAAGTGGATACGGCAATCTGATTCCTTTTTTTGAAACCAACCTGCTCAATGATATACTTACATTAGGATACAGGGATAACGTTAAAGTAAAAAACGATAATGTAAAAGTGTATATAACGCTTCCGGTGTTAAAGGGATTGTCAATCTCTGGATCGGGAAATATTAATACCACGGGTACTTTTGGCAATGTACCTGCATTTGAAACAAATATTTATGGCAGTGGAAATATTCATTTCAGTAACGGCTCTGCACAAAATTATTATTCTACTATAGCAGGAAGCGGAAGTTTTTATGGTTTTGGAATGCTGGCTGATAACGCCGACATAACCATTTCCGGCAGCGGAAACCAGGAAGTAACACCAGGAAATAATTTAAAAGTAAATATTGCCGGAAGCGGAAACGTTTATTACAAAGGCAACCCCACCCTTAATGTACATATAAGTGGCAGTGGCGCAATCATTCCCCGCTGATAAGTAACCGACAATTCAATAACCTGTCGAACTTTTATGGGTACGACAGGTTATTTTTGTTTTATGCAAAAAGAGCTAAAACAGTTTTTAGACAAGAAGGTAAAATTATACAACCAACCGGCTTTTATTAAAGACGACCCGATATCCATTCCTCATTCCTTTACAAAAAAACAGGATATTGAAATTGCAGGTTTTTTTGCTGCTATCTTTTCCTGGGGCAACCGAACCACTATCATCAACAAATCGAAAGAGCTGATGCAGTTGATGAACAATGCTCCGCATGATTTCTGTTTAAATCATACCGATAATGATCTTAAAAAATTACTTGCCTTTAAACATCGAACCTTCAATGCAACTGACCTGCTGTACTTTATCACTTTTTTTAAAATGCACTATTCAAAACACGATTCTCTGGAAATTGCTTTTACACAATGGATGCACAAAAAAGATGAAACAACCGAAAACGGATTGAAAGGTTTCTATCATTACTTTTTTTCGTTACCAGATATTCCGGAGCGTACCCGGAAGCATATTGCTTCACCTGAAAAGAATTCTTCCTGTAAAAGACTGAATATGTACCTGCGCTGGGTGGTACGGAGTGATGATAAAAAAGTTGATTTTGGTATCTGGACAAAAATCAGCCCGGCTCAACTCATCTGCCCCTTAGATGTACATGTAGTAAGGATTGCTAAAGAATTAAATTTAATAAAAAGACAACCTTCCGACTGGCAAACTGCATTGGAATTAACGGCTTTTTTACGTACTTTAGATAAAACCGATCCGGTTAAATATGATTTTGCATTGTTTGGTACAGGCGTGATGGAAAACAAACCGCTGATTAAATGATTAACTGATTTCGCAGATGGAGACAGCAGAATTAATAAGGCTATTAAATAAGGAACTGCCAATCAATTTTGCAGAAAGAAAATCGTATGATGAAGTAAAGGATCAACTGGCAGAATATATTAATCATCTTATAAATCACGATTTTGATAAACTGATCAGCTACCTGTACCGCATTGATGTAAGTGAACAAAAATTAAAATTACTGCTGCATGAAAATCAGCAGGAAGATGCAGCACATATTATTGCAGCGCTGATTATTGAAAGGCAGCAGCAGAAAATAAAAAGCCGTGAACTTTTCAGCCAGCAGGCAAATGACTTTGATGAAGAGGAAAAATGGTAACCTGTTTAAAGTTCCTGTAGTTCTTTTTTTGAAGTTTTGCTGAACATCAGCTCCTGCACCTTCTCTTTATCTTCTTTTTCTTTACTGAGGTCGAACATGGTACCAAATACATGATCCCATAATGTTGAGCTTACGCCAAAGCCCAGTTCATTTTTTTTGTAATGATGCAGGTGATGGTTACGCCATAAAGGTTTCATCCATTTGAATGGCGGATTCCAGGCATGAATGGCATAGTGCATGGTACCATAAATAAGATAGCCCAAGATAAAACCCGGGAAAAAGACAAATGCATAACTGCTTATTCCAAATATATAACCAATAAAGTACATGCTGCTAAAAACTACAGATGCAAGTAATAAGCTTGGTACCGGTGGCATAAACAAACGTTCCTTGTCCCTGGGATATTCGTGATGATTGCCATGTATTATATAAACTATCCGCAAAGCTCTTGTGCTTTTTGCCATAAAATGAAAAATATACCGGTGGATCATATATTCAAAAAAAGACCAGGAAAAAATACCTCCTGAAAAAACTAATATGATGCGTAATATCCCAAATTTATAGTTGGTATAACTGTAAAAAAGCATGAAAGCAAGTATAGGAATATAAAGCCCCCAGATTACCAACGGGTGAGTCTTGGTAAGGTGCTCCAGGTATCTGTTTTTAAAAATCTGAGCCTGGCCTTTGTTATGAATCTTCTCGAACTTCATAAGTATGCATCACAAAACTAATTAAACTTCATTAAAGCCGAAATCATTTTCCTCCATATTTAATAGTTAAATTTGCCGCAACTTAAATTTAACATTACTGCTTATTACTGTTTTAATATAATTTATTTATCATTCCAAAAAATCCCGAAAATTATAACCTAAAATGAAATTAGTTACTTATTTAAACGACGGACACGATCATTTAGGCATTGTTGTAGACGGCAATATTTATGCCATGGATGCTTTGCACAATGATTTACCCAATACCATGGCTATGTTCTTGAATTTTTGGGACGAGTTATTGCCTATGGCAAGAGCTGTTGAACAAAAAATTAAAGATGGAATGGTACGAAATGTAATGGGGCGGCCTTTAGCTGATGCAGAAGTATTTGCACCGGTACCGCACCCAACGAGTTGCCGGGATGCTTATGCCTTTCGCCAGCATGTGGCCGCAGCCAGGCGAAACCGGAAAGTGGATATGATTCCTGAATATGACCAGTACCCCATTTTTTATTTTACCAATCATAACAGCATACAGGGGCCGGGCAAAATTATTTGCATGCCCGATCATTTTCATAAACTTGATTTTGAGCTGGAAGCTTCTATCGTTATCTGCAAACCCGGTCGCAATATTAAAGCTGCCGATGCCGATGAATATATCGGCGGACTGATGATTATGAATGATATGAGTGCAAGGACATTGCAGATGGAAGAAATGAAATTGAACCTTGGCCCTGCAAAAGGAAAAGATTTTTGTACAGTGATTGGCCCAATGCTGGTTACGCTGGATGAACTGGAACAATACGAAGTACCCTGTAAGGAAAATCACACCGGCAAGGCCTGGAATTTAGGAATGAAATGTTGGGTTAATGATAAACAGGTTAGCGAAGGAAATCTTGCCGATATGGACTGGACCTTTGCCGAAATAATTGAACGCTGCAGTTATGGTGTTAACCTGATGCCCGGCGATGTAATTGGTAGCGGAACCGTTGGTACGGGTTGCTTTTTAGAACTGAACGGAACAGGCTTGCTGAACAATCCCGATTTTCAACCTCAATGGTTACAGGATGGTGATGTGGTGGATATGGAAATTGATGGATTGGGAAAGCTGAGTAATACAATTGTGAAGGACGAAAGTGATTTTTCGATTTTGGAATTGAAGAAGAGTTAACCGCAGAGGCGGGGAGGCGCAGAGAAGAAATACATTTTATGACAAGAGAGCAATTAAATGAATTAGGCAAACAAATTCTGGATGCGTGTATAGCCGTACATAAGGAATTAGGACCTGGCTTGCTAGAATCGGTTTATGTTTATGCGCTGTTGAAAGAGCTGGAGTTAAGAGGTATAAGTGCAAAATTAAAAATTGCTTTACCACTATTTTATAAAGGACATGATACCGGCAAATATTTTGAAATGGATATGCAGATTGAAAATGAAATTATATTTGAAGCTAAGGCTGTAGATATCATGCACCCGGTATATGACGCCCAGATTATTTCTTATTTAAAGCTTGCAGATAAAAGATTGGGTTATTTGGTAAACTTTAATGTCGTTTTACTTAAAGATGGTTTTAAAAGATTTGTAAATAACTTCTAAACCTCTGCGCCTCCCCGCCTCTGCGGTTAAAATATTAATCCAGTAATTCATCTATCCGGCTGAATTGATAATTTTTTCTCTTCAAGTCGTTGATTAATGAATTCAGTTTAAAATAGAATTTATCAGTTCGCCTGGGATCAGTTCCAATGTGCAGCAATAAAATATACCCATTCAACCCTTTTTGTTTTTCGTATTCCATTATCGAACTATAAATGGTATCACTGCTTTTATAGTTAGTTAATGCTGGCCAGGTATAATCTGCGTTGCTTTTTGTACCGGGACTGAAGTTTATCAATTGCAGGCCCATCTCTTTTGTCCATGCCGCAATAGAATCATTAAACCATTCAAAAGGAGGTAAAAAATATTTCGCATTACTGATGCCTGATCTTTTCATGGCTGCATAATTTTGCTCCAGGTCGTTTTTAAATTCCTGTTTTGATACCAGCGTGTTGTCTCTTTTATTCCAGTCGGTATATAAAAGATGCTTATTGGAGTGGGCGCCCAGGTAATGCCCGTCTTTTTTTAAGTTGCTGATAATTTCTTTAAACGATTTGTTGTTGTAAAAATCTCCGGTTAAAAAGAAAGATGCTTTTATTTTTTGCTGCTGCAAAGTTTTAGTGATGCTTGAAGCCCCATCAGCAAATTCATGGCCCGTAAAAACCAGGGCAATATTTTTTTGCGTGGTATCTCCCCTGATTATCGCTCCATGATCATAAGTATATTTTTTATTTACCGGGTTCGATTGATTTTCTTTTGCTGCCAAAAGATAGATAAGCGAAGCAGTACCATCCATTGTAGGTTCGTTGGTACTGTAATCTCCATAATCATCATGATAAACAACCAGGTCACTTTGGTATTCAGCATATTCATCAGGCTGATATAAAGTAATACCAATAAGGTTTTTATAAATGCTTCCATAAACCGGCCCGTCAACCAGGCCACCATCAATGGGATAATTTTTCAGATGTGTAAAAGCCGAATGAGGATCTTGCGGATAATCTCCGTTTTGTGGCAGTCCGTATACAAAACTTGTTCCCCATGGATTACAACCAAAGAGCCAGTCGAAATTTGCCTGCTCCAGTTCTTCGAATGAACGATCGTTGCTTAATGTGCGATACCAGTAACATTGTATGGCAAAGGCTGTAGTTAAATTATTACTGCACCAGATAAAAGGCACGCCCCTGTAAAATGCATTCCGGTTTGCTTTGTTCCATACTTTCTGAATGCCTTGTTTATAATAACCCAGAACAGTATCAGCATTGTTCCAGAAATTTTCAACAAATGATCTGTAATAACCAATTCCAGGCCCAAATTTTTTAGACTGCAATTGTTTAATTAATTCATAGTGGCCAATATTAATAAACGGATACCATTGATAATGTTTTGCAGTATCAGCACCGAGCCAGGGCGTTAACTTTTCTATTTTTGCATTTGATAAAGCCTGCACCATCCAATGGCCATTATCAGCAGCACCGGGTGTATGGTTAAACATGTTATGGATGGAAATATTTGCCAGCTCCATATCATCCTCCCAGTTTTCCTCCGCATATATGTATGGTGACCGTACCGAAACTGTTTGCGTAACACCTGGAATTTTTTTTGCAAAATTCAACGCCTCAATAGCTTTACCATAATACCCTCCCCGTCTGGTGTTTTTTCTGAACAGTGAATCTGTTTCATACAAGGTATGCGCCAGTGAAAACACACTGCTGAATTTTGCAGCAGTTGAACTGGTGCCTGTTGTATTGTTCAAAAATTTTCCACGTTGCTGTGGTTTTCCATCAATAAAATATACCGGGCGTTCATATCCCTTACCATACTGGCTGTCGAGTTTTGGAATCCGCATACTGATATGATCCCTGTCATCGCCCAGTTGATTGAACATGATATTCTCCGACGGATTCATTTTCAGCAACCAGTCAATCCCCCATTGTGCCTCATCCAGCACATCGGGATAACTATTTTTTCCATCCAGCCCATTGGCGAGTTTTTCATCTTTGAATACCGATGGGAAATCACGGTAAGCCATCAGCAAATGATAAGTTGCATTGGCCGATGTAGTTGAATATTGCAGGTAATCACTGGCATCGTGCCAGCCACCCACCACATCAACATGTGTACTGTCGGGCATGGGCCCATACAATGTATAGCCATCGTAAGTATGGCAACTGTCTTTTAAAAAAGGGTTAAAGCCGCTGCGTTGCTGGCGCATGTAACGCAAACAAAAATCAGCAGTGCCTTTATATACGGCTTCGTCAATTTTAAAAACAGGCGAAACAGCTCCTCCTGCAACAATATAATAAGTACCTGGTTTTTTAAACTCGGTAAACGAAAGCCGCTGCGTTTGTAAAAATGGGCCATAATTGCCAAATGCACTTCCGGCAATTTTTTTAAATACCATTTTTTTAGTGACAGCGTCGGCCAGGTAAAAATCTTTGATGGTATCTTTTTGTTTGTTGCACCAAACTGCCACTTTCAAGCTTCCGGGAGTATAGCCCAGTAAATTTATCCTGATGACCGGTTTGCCATTTTGAGCAGACAGGCAAACAGACAATACAATGCTGATTAAAGACAGTAATCCTTTTTTGTGGTACATGACAAATTTTGAAAATTGAATTTACAAAAACAAAGCCATGCATTTTAAGTAATTTTATGAGCCTATATTTACAATTATGAAGATCATTCCCGGAGAAATAAAAACAGGCGAATTACATGCATATTTATTAGGAGCAGTGGCCCCAAGGCCCATTTGTTTTGCCAGTACGGTTGATAAGGATGGCAATCCTAATTTATCGCCATTCAGTTTTTTTAATGTTTTTGGCAGCAACCCAACCACGCTTATCTTTTCTCCGGCCAGGAGGGTAAGGGATAATACTACCAAACATACGCTGCAGAATATTTTAGAAACAAAAGAAGTGGTGATTAATGTAGTTAATTACGCTATGGTGCAACAGGCCAGCCTTAGCAGTTGCGAATATCCAAAAGGTATTGATGAATTTGAAAAATCTGGTTTTACCAAACTGGCATCCGAAAAAATAAAGCCATGGCGTGTGGCCGAAAGCCCGGTGCAGATGGAGTGCAAAGTGAGAGAGGTAATTGAAACCGGAACAGAAGGCGGTGCCGGTAACCTGGTGGTTTGCGAAGTGTTGGTCATGCATATTAATGATGATATCCTGAATGAGAAAAATCAAATTGATCCGCATAAAATTGACCTGGTGGCAAGAATGGGTGCCGACCATTACTGCCGTGCAAGCGGCAATGCCGTATTTGATGTAGCCAAACCAAATACTCAATTAGGCATCGGTGTTGATGCTTTGCCCGAAAGCATCCGCAGCAGTAAAATACTTACCGGCAATAATCTTGGTCAATTAGCCAATGTACATGAGATGCCTTTTGTTGATCCTGCGTTCAGCGATGATAAACTCAAAAACATTATCCAGTATTTTTCCATTAACCCCGATGAGATGGATAATGAATTGCATAAATATGCTAAGGAACTGCTGGACTCAGGAAAAATAAATGAGGCTTGGCAGATATTGCTGGCAGATTATTGATCATTTTAATCCAAGCCTTTCCATCAATGCTTCTTTCTTTGCTTTGCTTACCGAAAGTCTTTCACTATTCTTTAAAACCACAAAGCCACCATCTGCCCTCGAAAATTGGGCGATATAAGTAATGTTGACTACTGTAGAATGATGGATGCGCTGAAATAATTCAGGTGGTAACAGTTCTTCTATATCACCCAGTGTTTTTGAAACCAGCACCTTCTTATTATCCAGCATAAATATTTTTGTGTAAGCCCCCTCAGCTTCACAGTAAATGATAGAAGCAACATCTGCAAATTCGTACCCTTCCCGGTTAGGCAATGCAATTTTTTGTTGAGCCGTAGGCTGACGCATATTTTGTAACAGGTTACTTATATGCTGCAGGCCGCCACCTTCATTTATTTTTCTTTCTACTTTCTGTACCGCTTCTTTCAGGTCGTGAGCATCTATGGGCTTTAATAAATAATCTACCGCACTTATGCGGAAAGCCTTTGCCGCAAACTCATCATGTGCGGTAGTAAAGATGATGGAGAAATTCACTTCTCCAAAAACTTCCAGCATTTCAAAACCATTCATCCAGGGCATTTCCACATCCAGGAAAATCAAATCGGGATTGTATTTTTTTATCGCCATGATGCCTGCCTTGGCAGAGTTACAGGCTTCCAGTACCTGTATAGCAGGGCAGTTTTTTTGCAGGTCGCTGAGCAATGCTTTAATACAATGCTGTTCATCATCTATAATTATTGTCTTTATCATGAAGCTTCTTCATTAATAGTAATCATAACTTTTGTACCTCTTGCCAAACCATCGCCATCTTTCTTATCAACGATCTCCAGTTTTGCCTGTCGTTGCCGAAGCAGGTTATCCAACTCTAATCTTGATTGGGTAAGGTTCACTCCTTTTGAATTATGCATTAAAGCGCTGGCCGATTTGTTTTGTTTTGAAGCATCCCTGCCAATACCATTATCATCAATAATTATTTCTACCAGGTTTTCTTTTTTGATAACTGATAATTCTACATAGCCAGATTCCTCCTTGGGAACTATCCCGTGCCAGATAGCATTTTCAATAAAGGGCTGAACAATCAGGGCAGGAACCTGTATGGATTTCAAATCCATCTTTTCATCTATGTGAACAGTATAAGAAAATTTGGTGTCAAAACGCATAGCTTCCAGTTGCAGGTATAATTTACAGGTTTCTATTTCATCAAATAGGCTGATCTCTTTTTTATCCGCATTGTTAAATAGAGTACGGATCAATTTGGAGAAAGTAGTAAGATAGATTACTCCTTTATCAATTTTGTTTTCCTGCATTAATGATTTTATAGAGTTCATGCAGTTGAAAATAAAATGAGGGTTCATTTGGGCTCGAAGAGCTTTGGCTTCTAGCTCTGATAATTCTTTTTCATGCTTGGCTCTTTCTCTTTCCTGCTTTCTAACTGCCCTTACCCTCAATTTTACGATCACAAAAATTATCAAAGTAATACCGGTAATTATTAAAACCCAAAACAACCAGGTTTGCCAAAATGGTGGGTTTATAATAATGATCATCTTCCCCTGCTGCTTTTGCCAATCAGTATTGTTATTTCTCACTTTTACTTCAAAAAGATATTTCCCAGGCTTCAATTTATTTACACTAATTGATTCTCCGTAGGAAAAGTTGGTTTTAGGCAGAACTATCCACCCGGCAGTAATTCTATCAATTTTCCATGCAAATTGACTATTATTTACACCACCAAAATCATTCTGGCCAAAAGATATCTTTAATGAGTTCTGGTAGTATTTTAATTCAAGTTTGGGGAATTGCTCAAGTTTAGTTAGTCGTGAAAATAATTCTTCTTTCGCAGGTAAGGAACTAACATATGTGATAAAGGGAGCCAGTAAAGTGCTGTCAGATTTTATAGACATGATAAGCATACTGTTATTTGAAGTTCTACAATTGTAAAGCCAGCCCCCTTTCACAATAAAAAGTGAACCAAGATTATCTATTTTAATATCAGTAGTGCTATTTGCTGTCAGTCTTAAGACCTCATGATCGATAAATGCATAAGCGCCGCTTTTTTTACTAAACACAGCAGGCAGCGAATCCATTATGGCTACAAAAAAACTATTATCCGATTTGTAACAAAATGTTTTAATGGGATACAGGGTTCCAGCAGATATGCTCTTTTTGGGATAAGGAAAAAAATATAAGCTATTTTTTTCCTTATCATAAAATCCCATTCCCCTTTCTAACGTACTAAACCAGAGATCATTCCGGCCACCTATTTCGATATGTGTAACAGAAAATGAAAGTTCAGCTGATAAATTTACAGGTAATACTTTACTATGCTTATCGGTTAGTTTGTTGTACTTGTACAGGCCATGGTTGGTACCTATCCATAAAATATTTTGATCGTGCTTGTCCTGTGCAAAAGCAAACACACCTGTTTGTGGTGCAAGAGTTATTTTTTTTACTTGTTTTTCACCTTTAAGAACCACAGGCACACTATCAATAATATCTATCTTGGCATTTTTAAAACTTTCGGTATTTGCCCCATCTTTTATATAGTAAAAATTATCAGATTTTGTACCTATAAATAAGTCTTTATTATTATCTATATATAATTTTGATATCCCGCTGAAGTGAACACCCTTTGGTGAAAAAACATATGGAGGGTATTTGAAACCACGCTGAGCTGAATTTTCTATATAAACAATGTTATTGCTGTTTGTAGCAAAATAAAAAGTGCCGTCTTGAGTCTCTGCCATAGCTCTTATACTATCTTCTGTCTCATAATCTCGGTAATTATTTATTGCTTTTTCGTTCGCCTTTATGTTTCTATTTGTCTTGTTTTCAGGGAACATCAACATACGTTCATGCTTTAAAATAATTATTCCGGCAGAAGTAGAGAGGCGCATAAACCCTCCTTTTGCAGGTAATATTTCATACAAGCGAATTTTGTATCTGCCTTCCAGATCTAAAATGTTAAACAACGGTTCCTGTTGAGCAAACACATTGCTCGTGAAAAAAAACATTAATACCGTCCCACAAAAAAATTTCTGTCGAAATAATTTGAACATACGTTAAAGTTATTAACTTGTTTTATCATGATAGCTCTTCATTTATAGCGATGATAACTTTTGTACCTGTTGCTAAACCCTGTTCATCTTTTTTATCTGTAATTTCCAATTGCGCCTGTCGTTGCCGGAGCAGGTTGTCCAACTCTAATCTTGATTGGGTAAGGTTCACTCCTTTTGAATTATGCATTAAGGTACTGGCAGATTTATTTTGTTTGGAAGCTTCTCTCCCAATACCATTATCATCAATAATTATTTCAACTGAATTCACTTTTCTTATTACAGACAAGTCAATATGCCCGCCTTCACCTTTGGGGACGATTCCATGCCAGATTGCATTTTCAATAAAGGGTTGAATGATCAGTGCAGGTACCTCAAAAGATTTCAGGTCCAGGTTCTCATCCACATGTACATCATAAGAAAACCTGGTATCAAAACGCATTGCCTCCAGTTGCAGGTACAATTTACAGGTTTCTATTTCATCGTACAGGCTGATCTCTTTTTTTTCAGCATTATTAAACAGGGTACGGATCAGTTTGGAGAAAGTAGTAAGATAATTGACAGATTTCTCTTCTTCATGTTGCTGTATCAATGATTTGATTGAATTCAAACAATTAAAAATAAAATGTGGGTTCATTTGAGAACGTAAGGCTTTGGCTTCCAGTTCCAGCAATTCTCTCTCTCGGTTAAATTTTAAATGTTCTTCCTTTTTCGCTCTCTGAAGATAATAATACGCAAAATAAAAAAGGTTCCAGGTTAAAAATATTAATGCATTAGCTCCAAAATTAAAAAGTAAGTTTCTCAGATATAACCGGTTTGCATTAATAACATCATGTATAAAATTTTTAGAGTTTAAAAAGTTAACAATAAAATTTGTTATAAACAAATAAAGGATAGCAAATATTACAGTTGAAATCAGGACCCAAAGCATCTGATAGAAAAATTTTTTTTGTAAGATTCGCAACCATTCCATTATATTCTTCATCAGGTGAGTTATAAGCATTCCTATAACAATAAAAATCAAATAAACAGGAATCATGTTTTTCAGCGGAACGTTATTGAGGAGGCTTACAACAGTTGAGAAACAATAGGTCAGTGTCCACCCTGCAAGTTGGCATTTCCAGTATTTTGAAAGCTTAATTGTCATAATGTATTTATAATACTTATTCCTGTTTTACACAGACGTTTCTTATGGAATAAGATTAAAAGTATAGCGTTTCCTCTTATTTTTACAATAGGTTTAATAACTTCTCTTTCCCGGCATATAGTTAGCCGTTTATGGCTGACAAGTTGCTCTAAACGTTGAAATCTACAGCCATCAATCCAGACCCGCCATTTACCAATTGCCTGTTGCAGGCTTTTCAGTTAAACTTTAATCTTGTTGAAAATAACTTCTCATAAATTATTTTTTAAAAGGCGGGAAACAAAAGAAGAAAAGCCGGATATCAGGTAACAGGTAAGTGCAATGAGTTTTCAGTTAATACTAAAACTTACAACCATGAAAATGTTTATATGCTGTTTCATAATATTGATCTCCATTAATGCCTATGCTCAAAAGGAACAGGTTGGAATTACCGGCGGGGCAACTTTTTCCAACTACAGCGGTAACGCCAAAAGTGGCAAATACAAAGCCGGTATTACCATTGGCGCAATTGCCAATATAGATATCGGTAAAAACTTCATAGTACAGCCCGGGATAAATTTTGTACAAAAAGGGGCAAGAGATAAAAATAATTTCCTGGGTATTGCTGCAAATTATTCGCTTACTACAAATCATATTGAAGTGCCTATAAATTTAATGTACAGTATTAATGGTTTTTTTATTGGCGCCGGCCCGTCTTTTTCATTCGGCATTTCGGGTAAATGGAAGTATGATATTGGAGGTAATAAAACTGAAGCCAATGTAAAGTTTGGTAATGGCGATGGGGACAATATGAAAGGTTTTGATATAGCTTTTAATATGATACTCGGCGGTTTCCTGATTAAAAACAGCCTGTTTATAACAGCAAATTATAACCTGGGTTTTAGAAACCTGGATCCCGGAACCAACCCCAGCTCCGGAACAGTTAACAGCAGGTATTTTGGAATAAAAATCGGTTACCTGTTAGCTGAAATGAAGAAAAAATAAACAATTGTATCTCAATTTTTTAATAAAAAATAAAATCATGAAAAAGTTATTACTTCTTATTGCAGTGTTTACTATTGTTAAAACACAGGCACAAAAAATCCGGATCGGTTTTACCACCGGAGTTGCTATTGCCAATTACAAGTCAAAAGTTGATGGAAATACAGAGAGCGGTAACGCCAAAGCCGGTTTTACAGCAGGTGTTCTTGCAGATATCCCTGTAGGTAATCATTTAAGTTTTCAACCGGCCCTGAATTTTGTTCAAAAAGGAACCAAAGATGAACAAACCTTTGGCGGTGTTACTGAAAAAATCAAGTTAAATATTAATTGTATTGAACTGCTGCTGAATTTTTTGTATAACTCCAGAGGGAAAAAAGGTAATTTCTTTGTGGGTGCCGGCCCTTCACTTGCCTTTGCCCTTTCGGGAAAAGCGAAATATGATGATGGCAGCAACAAACTTTCCGAAAAAATTAAATTCGGAAGCGGCGATGAAGACTTTATGAAACCTGTTGATCTCGGTGCAAATTTTATTGCAGGATATGCATTACAAAACGGGATATCATTTTGCCTGAATTATAATGCAGGATTAAATAATCTGTTTCCTCATGGGTCGGCAGATGGCAGGTTGAGGAGTAATTATTTTGGTGTAAGGTTGGGATATATGCTTAAGTAATTTAAGTAAACCCAAATAGTTGCTCTTATTTAAGAACGGCATTAAAATTAAAAAATCATGAAAAAATTACTGGCATTTATAACCGGAATTACAATTCTGATTATACTTTTTGCAGGCTGCAAAAAAACAAATGAACCGGCACCCCAGCAAAATTATATCCGCTTCACAATTGATGGAGTACCGGTTGAATGTAAAGCCTATACCTACGCCAGTATACCTCAAAACCCGGATGTAATTATTAGCATAAGCGGCAACTATCCCGGGGGTTCCATTGAGCTTAAATTAACCGAGGGTTCCAAACTTACTGCAAAACAATATTTGTTTGAACCTTTTACATCACGGTCTGGAGAAATATGGACCAGTGGCCCCACAGGCAGGCACTATAGTGCTGGGTCAGGTTCAGCAACTCCAAACGTTGATGGCTCCGGCCAGATTACCATAACAGAAATAAGTGCAGGAACGGGCACTGTATATGTATATGATGGTTATGTAAAAGGCACATTTGAATTTACCACAGCAATTGATATCCCAACCAATACTTTTAAAACTGTTACAGCCGGTGAGTTTTATGTTAAAAGAGGTTAAACAATTTTATTAAATTTCAAATACTTAACATCATGAAAAAAATTATCTTATTTGTATACATAACTGCAGCCTTTCACATTCCGGTAAAAGCCCAGCAACAAAATCAATTAAAAGCTGCAACGGGTTTAAACTCTGTGTACAGTGGAATATCGTTACAGGATTTTGGCTTAACAAAAAACAAAGCCTTATTTGTTAGCTACGGTCCCGAAAAAGATTATAATTTTTATTTACGCAAAAGCAAAAACCAGCGTATTGTTGGCTGGACTACACTTGGGGGTGGAATATTACTCTCGGGTATTGGTTTACTTATTGCTAATGGAGATTATGCTACCAATCATTCCGGCTCTTCAGCTGCAGGAGTGCTTACCGTTGCCGGCGCAGTTTCAGGCATAGTAAGCATTCCCTTTATGATAATGGCAGGTGCAAATAAACATAAAGCAAAAGCTTTATTGAATACACAAAAAACAGGGCCCGGCGTACCGCCTGGTGTCAGTAAATCCATTGTTGGTATTACTATTCAATTCCCGCTTGGAAGTTGATTAGCCTGTAGTATCTAAAACTGATTTTTATGGACATTTCAACAGTGATCATTTGTAAAAATGGCTCTTCACATCTTGAAGAAACACTTGTCAGTGTACAGGGTATTGGTGAGGAAATCCTGCTCTATGATTCCGGCAGCACAGATGACTCTGTAAAGATTGCAAAGGCTTATGGTGCAATTATAATCCAGAGTACCTGGGAAGGATATGGCCGGAACCGATATAAAGCAGCGCAGCTTGCAAAATACGATTGGATACTGATGATCGACACAGATGAAGTACTTGATGAAGAGTTAAGAGCTGCCATATTGAATATTGACCTTACAGCCGAACATATTGTTTATAATATGCGCTACAAAAATTTTTATGGTAATACCCGGATTAAATTCGGTGAATGGGGTAATGATTCCCATATCAGGATGGCCAACCGCAGGAGAGTAAGGATTGACCAGGAGATTGTGCATGAAAAACTTTTTTTGCAGCCTGGCTTATACATACACAGTTTGAACGGATTTATTAAACACTATACCGTAAATAACAGTATTGATTATGCCCGTAAGATGATGGAGTATGCATGGCTTTCGGCAGATAAATATAAACAACAGGGCAAACATGCATCTGCTATAAAAATATATTTTTCGCCGCCGTTTGCATTTTTACAGAATTACATTTTCAAGCTTGGGTTTCTTGATGGCTGGAAAGGTTTTGTATGTGCGGCAATGACCGCCTGGTACACTTTTATGAAATATACAAAGCTTAAAGAGCTTGGCAAAAGCCCACTCTTTACCGTCAATTTAAAAAACAAGGAAACAAAATTTTTGAGAAAAAGAAAGCAGCTGTTAAAACCAGTTTCTTAACCAATAAAAATATTAATCATGAAAAAGCTGATTATTTTCTGTATGATCTTTTTTACCTGCTTCAATTCTTTTGGTCAGCAGGTTGAAAAAACCGATTGGCTCCAAAAAAGTAAAAATCAAAAAACTGCAGCCTGGATACTGCTGGGTGTTGGAGCAGGACTTGATATTGCAGGCATTGCGACCACCGCTTCAAATGCGGACAAAGGGCTGATCAATACTTTTGGCGGTAACGAGAAAGTAAACCATGGCGCTGAATATGCCCTTTATATAGCGGGTACCGCTGCATTAGCAGGCAGTCTTACGTTATTCATAGCATCTAAACGTAATAAAACTAAAGCAGCGTCTATAACTTTTAAGAATTTAGTTGTGCCGCAATTACAAAACAGTACCGTATTTAATAAACCTATTCCTGCTTTAAGCCTGAAGATAAATTTTTAGCTGTAACCCACCTCCATAACAAGAAACACTGCAATAAACTACCGGATTGATGAATAAAGTTTGAATGAAATCTGGAAACAAGTATTAAAATAAAGAAAATGAAAAAATCAAAAATTTTAATTTTTATCTCGCTTGCATTCTTTTTTGCATCCTGTAAAAAAAGTGAAAGTACAGTTGTACCAGAAAAAGATGATTTCAGTTTTACTTACAATGGTCAAAATTATAATTACAGTATATTTGGCAACACTGCTAATGCAGGTGTCGGAAAAGGGATGAATGGCACACCTAACCTTTTCATTGATATGGTTAATTTATTTGGAGGCCGTATCTATTTTGAAAAAACGGGTTGTGCTTATCTTGAACCTGAATTTTCTTATATTATACTTAATTCAGGATGCATGCTTTCAGTGCAGAACCCCAGTGGTGGTCCTTTACCAATTGATTCTTCGAAAGTCTTTTTATATGAATCCGGTTCGTTAAATGTTTCCTTTTCTAATTGTATCAGCAAATCCGGAGTAGATATAATAACAGGATTACCTTATCAATATAATGATTGTGCGGCTATAGGAACTTTTGACCTTACCTTAAAAAACAATAACAATTCAACCATTAAAATAACAAATGGAATTGTAAAGTTCCATCATGTTATAGTCCTGTAAGCAAAACTATTAAGGCAAAGAAATTATTTTTAAGCGCAAACACACAAAGTATTTGCAAAAGACTTTAGCCCGTTTTCCCATTTACCAACCGCAATAGTTGTTACAAGGTAAAACGTGATATCTGTTAAAAGGAAACAATAGGAATTAAGATATCCATTGTTTAAATTTATAGATCAGCAATGAAAGTCATCCTCATTATATTAGCCTTTCCTTTATTAAGCTTTGGACAATATGAGCCAAACGAAAAACTTGCAGCGAAAACCGGGATTGTAACCGACAGCGGCAGAATAAGCGGCTACCTGGTCAGCAGCACCGATTCAGTTATTGTGCTCAGCTCCACAAAAAGATATGATGCAGGTTCTGTTTTTACCGTTCCTGTAAATACCATCAGGCAGCTCAATATAAAAAAGAAAAATGAAACAGGTGTTGGCGGAGCTTCGCTTGCTTTCGTTTTTGGTTTTACCATCACTGCCGGCCTCACAAAAAACGGTGGCGATTTTGATAATGATGGTAAAACCAGTTTTTTTGAATTATTCTTAACAGCTATTGAAGGAACCACATCAAGCAACAGGCGGCGCAGAAATACCGCATTGATAGTAGGTGGTGCCGGCGGTGTTGCAGTTCTGCTGGCTTACCTGTTAGACAATAATAAACTATCCCTCAAATTTCCACTGAGTAACCGAAATAGTTTTTACAGTGAACGGCGACATGAGTTAAATTCTTACATAAAATTTTAAACCTTTTTTTATAAACAGAATAGCACTTATTCTCCCTTGCATGAATCATCATTGCATGCAGTTGTTCAGCTCAGTCAGCCGAAAAAAGTAATTCCTTACAAAAAAGTAAAACCCAAAAAAAACAGCCGCATGGGTTTTATCGGTTGGAGGAGTTTTTAATTGATACTGCCGGAGCGATCGTTTACCCAACAGTTCAAAAAAGGGAATTTATATACTTTAAATTACCCGGCTTTAACCCTGAGGTTGAAACTGTAAAGCATTTTAACTTTTGGTATACAGGCATTGCTTTATTTTAGTACAATGAAAAAACTGATCCTTGCCCTGTTATTTCCTTCAATTTGCCTTGCTCAAAAGGAATATGATTATAAAAACCTGGTACTTGAAGGTGGTGGTGTACGTGGACTTGCGTATGCAGGTGTATTTAGTGTACTGGAAGAAAAAGGCATCTTAAATAACATTGAAAAAATTGGAGGTTCTTCCGCCGGTTCAATTGCAGGAATGCTGGTATGCGTTGGTTATAATGCTGTGGAAATTGACAGCCTGATGATGGAACTGCCGGTACAGAAATTTCAAGATGGCAATGGAGGACTTGTTGGCAAATACAAAAGACTTAAAAAAGATTATGGCATTTTCAAGGGTGAAGCATTTGAAAAATGGTTACAGGGTTTGATAGAACATAAAACAGGAAATCCTTTCCTGACATTTGAAGAGCTCCATCAATTGCATATTCAAAACAACCTCTTTAAAGATTTGTATTGTACCGGCACAAATTTAAGCAAACAGCAACTGGAGGTTTTTTCTTACAAAACCACCCCAGCCATGCCGTTGGCACTGGCTGTACGGATCAGTGGCGGTGTACCCCTGTATTTTGAACCTGTTGCGTTAGACAACCAATTGCAGAAAATTAAAAAATCAGATACCGTTTCTTTTGTTAACTATTATGTTGATGGCGGTATGCTTTGCAATTATCCCATCAGTATGTTTGATACCTGTGGAGAAAACTGTTCCAGCCCGCTTTTATGTGACCGGGTAAAATTCAATACCCACACGATTGGTATCAAACTTGAGCGGCCGCAACAGATCGATTCATTAAACCATAACAGTACCAGTATTCCTGCCTATGACATCAATAAATTTTCGGAATACCTTGCTGCATTTTCCAATTTACTGATGGAAACACTCAGCCGGAAATATCCCGGCCTTGAAAATGAAAAGGGAAGAACTATTTATGTGAGCCAGGGGAATATTTCTCCCATCATAAAAAAAACAAAGCAACAGGATAAACTGCTGCTGTATCAAAATGGAGTTAATGCCGCTAATAATTTCTTTTTACAAAGTCAATAACATTATAAATAACCACCAAATACTTTCTTCAGCAAATCTGTTGTCCTTGCTGCAAAATTATTCCGGATATTTTTTTCTTCCTGTGCCACCAGGTCAAATAAAGCATTGGTAGCCTTCAGGGTTACATAACCGGTGAGATCCGGATTAATTTTTTTCACAAGCGGAATACTGTTGTACCTGGTAATCATATCGCCATAATATTTTGTGGCGTTTACTTTATCCAGCGAAGATTTGATCACCGGTGTAAAAGCCGCAATTAACTGTGCAGTTGTTTTATCCCTGAAAAAATGAGTAGCGCTGGTATCGCCGTTTCTTACCAGGCCGATGGCATCCTGTATGCTCATACTTTTTATGGCATTCACAAAAATGGGTTTGGCATAACCGGCTGCATCTTCGGCGCCACGGTTAATCTGAAGTATCGCCTTATCAACCATACTGCCCAGGCCAATATCCCGTAAAGTATTTTCAACCTTCCTGGCATCTTCGGGTATTAATATTTTGTAAAAGGCATCTTTAAAAAATCCGTCTTCTTTATTTAGCTTTAATACAGCACCCACAAGACCCTGGCTTAACGCTTCCTTAATTCCTTCACCGGCTTCGGCTTCTGTAACTCCTGTAGCCTGTGGTAACTGCTTGATTACATCACAGCCGTAAAATAATCCCGAAAATATAACTGCAATAAAAATCCTTTTCATCTTTATCATTTTAGTTTATTTAAATATAGGAAGAATACCGGCAATTTCGGTGCCGGAAACCGTAATTACAAAAATGAGCCGTATGCGGTATCTTTGCAGGCCCGTCAAAAAGGGAGTACAGCATTTATGAGCACACAACATTTATCAGAACAGGAGATCATCCGCAGGGAAAAGCTGGCAGAACTTACAAAACTGGGTATTGATGCCTACCCCGCGGCATTATACCCGGTAAACACAACATCAGTTTACATCAAAGAAAATTATAAAGGCGACGAGAATAAAGATCAGTTTGCAGATGTGTGTATTGCAGGCCGCATCATGAGTGTTCGTGATATGGGCAAGGCAAACTTTGCCGTGATACAGGATTCAGTTGGTAAGATTCAGTTTTATATCAAGCAGGATGACATTTGTCCCGGCGATGATAAGACCATGTACCAGACTGTTTGGAAAAAATTAATTGACATTGGCGATATCGTCGGCATTAAAGGATATGTATTTACTACCAAGACTGGCGAAACTTCCATTCACGTGAAAGAGTTTTCTATCCTTACGAAATCTTTACGCCCACTTCCGGTTGTAAAAGAAAAAGATGGGGAAGCTTTTGATGAAGTAACTGATCATGAATTCCGTTACAGGCAACGCTATGCCGATTTGATTGTTAACCCCGGCGTAAAACAGACTTTCATCAAGCGTACAAAAATGGTAAATGCCATCCGTGAGTTTTTAAATGAACGTGGTGCACTGGAAGTTGATACCCCGGTTTTACAAAGCATTCCCGGTGGTGCAGCGGCGAGGCCGTTTACAACACATCACAATGCATTGGATGTCCCCATGTACATGCGTATTGCAAACGAATTGTATTTAAAAAGACTGATTGTAGGTGGTTTTGAATGGGTGTACGAGTTTAGCCGCAACTTCCGCAACGAAGGTATGGACCGCACACACAACCCGGAGTTTACCGTATTAGAATTTTATGTTGCCTACAAAGATTATGAGTGGATGATGGATACAACAGAGCAAATGCTGGAAAAAGCAGCCATTGCTACAAACGGTACAACCAAAGTTACTGTAGGTGATCCTTCGGCTCCGCTCAGGACAATTGATTTTAAAGCGCCATACAAACGCATTACCATGTATGATGCCATTAAAGAACATACCGGTTTTGATATTAGTGAAATGGATGAAGCCGGCATCAGGGATGTTTGCAGGCAACTGCATATTCATGCTGATGAAAAATGGGGCAAGGGAAAACTGATTGATGAAATTTTTGGCGAAAAATGTGAAGGCAACTATATACAACCTACATTTATTACTGATTACCCGGTGGAGATGAGTCCGCTTACCAAGAAGCACCGCAGCAAACCGGGCCTGGTAGAGCGTTTTGAACTGATGTGCAACGGAAAAGAAATTGCCAATGCTTACAGTGAGTTAAACGATCCCATTGAACAGCGTGAACGTTTTGAAGAACAGACCAAGCTGATGGAACGTGGCGATGATGAAGCCATGTTTATTGATCATGATTTTTTACGTGCGCTGGAATATGGCATGCCGCCAACCAGCGGTATCGGTTTTGGGATAGACCGGATTGCGATGTTGCTGACCAACCAGCATTCAATACAGGATGTGCTGTTTTTCCCTATGATGAGGCCGGAGAACAAGTCTGAATAATAAAACTTAATGTTACATTAGCAGTATGAAAAGAATCTTTTTCATACTGCTTTTTTATATTTATACAACAGAGCTCCAAGCTCAAAATAATGTAACCTGTTTAATTAAAACAGAACTCGGCAACATCACAATAGAGCTATATCCTTCAAAAGCTCCCATCACCGTCGCTAATTTTTTAAAGTATGTAGATGCACATTTGTACGACAGCAGTTCATTCTTCCGTGCGGTAACTTTAAACAATCAACCCAATAACGATATTAAGATCGAAGTGATACAGGGAGGCAATGTGGATTCTGTAAAAGACTTTGCTCCCATCCCGCTTGAAACAACTGAACAAACCGGCTTGCTGCATACAAACGGAACCATTTCCATGGCCAGGAGCAAACCGGCAACAGCTACTTCCAGTTTTTTTATCTGCATCAACGATCAGCCTTCGCTGGATTACGGAGGCAAAAGAAATCCTGACGGGCAGGGTTTTGCAGCCTTCGGAATAGTTATCAGCGGAATGGATATTGTGAAAAAAATTCAAAATCTTTACCCTGAACAGGAGCAATATTTTAAACCCCCGGTACATATTCTTTCCATCATAAGAAAATAAACAACCATGCAAAAATTCTTACAGGCATTTTCAACCGCATTACTTTTCATGACGGTATTTGAAAATGTAACCGCACAAAATTTTGTAAGTAACCAGCGTCCGTCTTCAGGGGCAGCAAGAATTGCTGCATTTAAACAGCACCAGGCTTCTTTAAGCGTTTCTCCCTATAAAAATCTTCAATGGCGCAATGTTGGGCCCGATAATATCAGCGGCCGCTGCACCGATGTATGGGGCATCTCAGGCAATAAGAATATTTTATATGCTGCTTTTGCCACCGGGGGTTTGTGGAAATCGGATGATGCAGGAAAAACATGGAAGCCGCTGCTTGATGAATATGGCACCCAGTCAATCGGTAATATGGCAATTGCCCCATCCAATCCCAATATTATTTATGCAGGTACCGGCGAAGCAAATATTTTCAGGGCATCCTTGCCGGGCATCGGTATGTTTAAATCTGTTGATGCAGGAAAAACATGGCAGCATATCGGACTGGAGAATACAAGTACTATTGCAAGGGTTGTTGTACACCCAACCAATTCATCGATAGTATATGTTGCGGCGGGAGGAAATGAATGGAGTTATAATGCTGAACGTGGTGTTTACCAGACAACCGATGGCGGAAAATCATGGAAAAAAATATTGGGTAATGATGATAAGACCGGTGGCATAGACCTGAGAATGGATCCATCAGATCCAAATACAATTTATGCATCTATGTGGAACCGCATCCGTAAACGCTGGAGTGATCCCGTTCCGGAAGATGGCGATCACATTTATAAAACAACCGATGGGGGTAAAACCTGGAAACCGCTTACCAATGGTTTGCCCGATACAAAAACTACCGGCAGGATCGGTATCGATATTTCAAGAAGTAACCCGTCGGTTATTTATGCTTTCGTTGATAACCACGATAAAAAAAGAGAACCCAGAAAAGGCGAGCTTGACAGCTATGGCAGGATAAAAGAAATTGTGGTAAAGGGTGTGGAAGTTTATCAAAGCACAGATAAAGGTGAAAGCTGGAAAAAGATGACCGAGAACAACGATTATATGGAAAGATTTTGCGGAACCTATGGCTGGGTGATGGGGCAAATTAGGGTTAATCCGCAGGATGAAAACTGCCTGTACATTTTAGGGCTGGCCATGGCAAAATCGAATGATGCCGGGAAAACATGGAAACGTTTTAGTCCAACTGATAAAACCAGCGATCATTTACATGGGGACAATCATGCACTATGGATTGATCCGGCAGATTCAAATTATATCATTAACGGAGATGATGGCGGTATTGCAGTAACATACGATGGCGGAAAAAAATGGAAGAATTTTTATAGAGATATTCCGACCACACAATTTTACAATATTGCTTACGATTCCAGGGTTCCTTATAATATTATCGGCTCTGTGCAGGATGAAGGATCGCTTACGGGCAGCATAAACAATACATTCGGCAAAAAAGATACTACGATCAATCAATGGAAATGGGGGCCTGGTGGCGAAGGTGTTATTCATGCCATTGACCCCGGCGATGCCAGCACGATTTATACTTCTTCTTTTTATGGAAGGCTGATCAAAGCTAATTTAGACCTGCCGGATTCCGTACAGGAAAGAAACATAGCCCCGAAGAAAGCTGAAGATGAAGAAACACACCGTGGCGAATGGCTTGCCTATACACTTATCTCGCCGCATAACAGTTTCACTGTTTATCATGGTATGCAATATTTATTCAAGTCGGTTGACAGTGGTTCTACCTGGAAACGCATCAGCCCAGATCTGAGTTATAATAACAAACAGAAAATGGGCAAAACACCTTATGCCATCAATCACCAGGCCATCACTGCTGTTGATGAATCGCCTTTTAAAAAGGGCCTGCTTTATGTTGGCACCGATGATGGCAGGGTTTGGATAAGCCGGAACGATGGCGGAAACTGGGCAGAAATAACAAAAGGTTTACCGGCCAATGCACATGTATCCAGGCTTGTCGCATCAAAATTTAATCTATCCACAATTTACATTACGCTTAATGACAGAAGAGAAGATAATATTGCGCCATCTATTTTCAGATCAACAGACTATGGCAAAACCTGGATCAGCATAAATGGAAACTTACCCGCAAGCCCGGTAAATGTTATCAGGGAAGATCCAAAAAATAAAAATATTTTGTACTGCGGAACCGACATGGGTGTTTACTGCAGCCGGGATGGAGGGAATAAGTGGATGTCATTAAACAATAACCTGCCTGCAGCTGTATCTGTGCAGGATCTGTTTGTTCATCAGGTAAAAAGCCAACTGGTGGTTGCAACTTACGGCCGTGGCATTTATGTTTTAGATGATATAACCATATTGCAAAAATGATAGACAAAGCTGGAACAGGACAGTAATTATCCATTCATCAATTTCAGGCAACTATTTACTTTTAAAAAAGTTATCTTGGCCGCTCAATAAAAAACAGTTCGAATATGATAAAGTTTGTAAAACATACTGTTGCTTTTGCTGCAGTAATGATCATTTGCCTGGCAGCCTTGGCCCAGCAAAAAGAGCTAAGCAATGACCAGTATTTTAAAAATAATTTTAAAGGCATTACAAATTCCTTACCCAGGGTGGTTAAATGGCTTGATGACAGCCATTTTATTTTAAACCGGGATGGAAAAAATTATGAGATTGACTGTAAAACCGGTGCAGAGAAAGAATATGTTGAAGCTAATGTCAACAAAGGCGCAACTTCCACCACACCCAATATCGTTACTAAAGGAAATGATCTGTACCTGTCTGCAGCTACCGGAGATATACAGTTAACCAATGATGCAGATAAAGAGATTAACGCCACGGTAAGTCCTGACAATAAATATGTGGCTTTCACAAAAAATAATGATCTGTACACGATCAATTTAGAAACAAAAAAAGAAAACCGGATTACAAAAGATGGCAGCGAAACGATTTTGAATGGTTACGCAAGCTGGGTTTATATGGAAGAGATACTTGGCCGCCGTTCAAGATACCGTTCATTCTGGTGGAGCCCCGACAGCAAGCATATTGCATTCTTTCGTTCAGATGATACTAAGGTTCCTGTCTTTACCATTACAGATGCAGCGGGCCTGCATGGTGTTGTTGAAACTGAAAGATATCCAAAAGTAGGCGACCCGAATCCTGAAATAAAAATTGGAATTGTTGAACCCGGGGGTGGTAAAATAGTATGGGCTGCTTTTAATGAAAAAGATGACCAGTACTTTGGCTTGCCTTACTGGAAACCTGATGGAGGTTCCCTGCTGGTGCAATGGATGAACCGCCTGCAGGATAACCTGGTTATTTATGATGTAAATGTTTTTACCGGCGCAAAGAGTGAGTTTTACAACGAAAAGCAAAAAACCTGGATAGACCTGGATGATGGCGGAGACCGGATGCATTTTTTAAAAGACGGAACAGGGTTCATCCTTTCCAATGATGCCAGCGGTTGGAAACATTTCTATTTCTACGACATGAAAGGCAAACTTGTTAATGCCATTACATCCGGAAAATTCACCGTTACTGATATGACTTATGTAGATGAGAAGAAAGGTATTGTTTACTTTACCGCAAGAAGCCTTGAAAATACGGCGAGAAATGATTTTTACAGGGTAAATATCAATGGTAAGAATATGGAACGCTTAACATTGGGTGACTATAACAACTCAATTAATCTTTCACCTGAAGGATCTTATTTTGTTACTACTTATTCCAATGCAACTACTCCAACCAAAATGACGCTGATCAGTAATAAAAGAAAGATTATAAAAGAACTGGGTGACAGCAAGGGCGCTGAATTCAATGATTATAATTTAGCTAAAACAGAAATCGTCCGTGTAAAAAGCGATGATGGGTTATATGATCTGCCCATGAAAGTTACCTGGCCGGTAAACATGGACAAATCAAAAAAATATCCAGTGCTGGTTTCAATATACGGCGGACCAAATGCAGGGTCTGTTATGGATAACTGGGGCATCAACGGTAACCAGCAATGGTATGCCAAAGAAGGTTTGATACAGGTGAGTATGGACCACAGGGCCAGTGGCCATTTTGGGAAAGAAGGCGTAAGCAATATGTATCATAACCTTGGTTACTGGGAAATAAAAGATTACAGTACCATGGTAAGGTGGCTGATTGCCAACGGTAATGCAGATGCATCAAAAGTATGTATCACCGGGTTCAGCTATGGCGGCTATATGAGCTGTTATGCACTAACCTACGCAAGCGATGTATTTACACATGGCATGGCAGGTGGCAGTGTTACAGACTGGACATTATATGATTCACATTATACCGAAAGATATATGGGTACTCCTGCCAATAATCCTGATGGGTATAAAAGCAGTTCGGTAATGACACATGCCGACAAATACAAAGGCATGATACAGATCGTACACGGCATGATTGATGACAATGTGCACATGCAAAACAGTATTCAGTTCATCAGCAAATTACAGGACCTTAAAAAAGATTTTGAGTTTATGCCTTATAGTGGTGGCAGGCATGGATGGGGTGGTAATAAAGGAATTCATTTTCAAAACATGAAAACAAAATTCATTTATAAATATTTACTGGAAAAGGATGTTCCAAAAGAAGTACTGAGGTAATTTCCTGCTTTATTTTCAAGGCCGCAACCGGTAGATTAATATTACCTGTTGCGGTTTTTTTATTAAAAGATATTTTACGATTGCCCGCTATTATAATTGCAATACTGAACATTAATGATTATTTTTTCACCCTGAACCAAACCAACCAACATGAAAATAGCTTTTCCTACAAGAATGGCCGAAATATTTTTTGCTTTGATCATGGCATTTTTTGGAGTCCTGCATTTAAAGTATGGGAGCGGAGGCATAGGAGTACCCAGCTACCTGCCCGGTAATCCATCCATCTGGATGTACATTTCAGGCATTGGTTTTTTACTTGCTGCTATTTCAATCCTGCTGAATAAATTTAAAAAACTCGGCTGTTATTTATTAGCGCTTATGTTATTTGTATTTATACTGCTTGTCCACTTAGATGATATACTTCAGTTTAAAAACCTGTATCAGCCTTTAAAAGACGGAGCATTGGCTATGGCAGCAATTATGATCGGTAATCATACAAACAGAAAATAAAATAAATCTCCGCTGAATAAATTCAGCGGAGATTTATTTGGAGAGGTCGTTTTTACATACTCCTTTTCCATTTATTTTTAACGGTGAGATAATCGATGAAATAAATTATCCGTACCGACAGGCTGTTAAACTGGTCGCCGTCAATTGTATTCCCAAGATTTTTTACATAGTTGCTTTCAAACTGCCGGCCAAAGCTTTCTCCGATATCCTTCCATACTATGCTGAAAAAACTGCCTTGTGCAAACTGCCAGCTGTAAACCATGTCTACACTTAAATAATTATAATTTTGATTTACATTCCTGGTAAACGGTATCGTTGCTGCCTGCAGTTTACCATATGTATCCAATTCATAAAATTGTTTTGGCCTTACCTTGCTCCAGTAATGTCTTGCCCTTAGCGTAAGCCCCATCCGGTTGGTAAAACTGTATTTAAAGTTTATTATATTCTCAACAGTATTAACATCCCTTCTGGAAAAATAGATTGTTTTGTTTCCGGCAATGGTTGTATCTCCCGCCCATCCAGACTGATCTTTGCTGCTGCTGACACTCACAGAATTATCTACAGAGAATTTGCTGTTGAAACGTATCTTTCCATATAAACTATACTCCGAATTTTTTCTTTTAAACACACCGCCTGTTCCGGCATACAGGCTTCCGCCCCATGATAATTTTTTTGCCGGGTTGCTTTCCCACCAGGCATTTACATTTATTCTTCCTTTATCCTGGAAAACACGGCCATAAGACCTGGGTTCATAAAAGTCATTTCGTTTTGGCCCTCCATTGATATTAGCGCCAATCCACCATAGTTTTTTTGTTTGTGCGTTAAAGTTGAAATTAATACCGGCATTTTGATACATCATTTCCCTGCGCCGTAAAATATCTATCGGGGTTACCAGCCTGCTGTAATAAAAATTTGTATTGATCCTTATCTGGTTAAACCAGCCAACCGGCTTTGTCCAGTTATATCCTGCCCATGCTCCCTGGTCCATGGTATTATTATTGGTAAAATACCCAAAATCACTTTTATCATATTTATCATTATACAGGTCCTGCCAGATATTAAAATTAAAGCGGCCACTGGTTTTGCCAAAGTAAATGCTATGTGCATAGCCTGTTGTATTCTTTCCATCTTTACCAAGTAAATTGCTGAAACTTACATTACCACCAACATTCCATTTATTTTTTTTATCATTCAGGTCAAACAGTGCCGATGTAACATTGGCATCATAATCATGGCCGCTGCGCCACACATTTGTATTTACCAATGAAATACTGCTGTTATTTTTTAAGGTTTGATCAAGCACAAAAACATTGTAATTGGTAAGCGGCATATTCACTTCCTTTCTTGTTTCTTTGGTATCATTATCCAGAAAGGTTGTGTGCTGGCTTTGTGTTACCGCATTTAATATTCCCACACCCAAACCTTTTTGAGTACGGCCGCTGATTTTAGTGGCATTAATAATTTTAGCCTGGCCCGGGTCTTTAGTTATTGTTTCACTGGGCAGTGGCGAAAGCCATTTTTTGTACCGGGGCTCAACACCAATTCTGCGGCTGTAAAAAAGATTTCCCTTGCTGAACAGCTCGGTTCCTTCTGTAAAAAAAGCACGGTTTTCATTAAATTTTTGTTCAAAAGGGGTAAGGTTTAAAACACGGTTATCAGATTGTACCTGTCCGAAATCGGGTATCAAGGTCATATCTAAAGTAAAGGCCTGGTTAATTCCGTACTTTACATCCATGCCTCCATTAAATGTATTTGTATTTTTCTTGTCTCCGGATTTAGCCGTTCCATCATGATTAATATAAGTTGAGAAATAAGGAGAGAACTGCAAACGCATGGGTGGCTTAATATCTTCGAGCCCGGTTATTAAACCTTCCTGCGTTAAAAAGCCGTTTACATTGGGATCAATTGACTGCCAGAATAACTGTTGCCCGCTTTTTTGCCTGCGGCGGACAATATTCAATCCCCAGTCCTGTACTTTTTTCTTCCCGAACCTGATGGCAGAATAAGGGATGAACATTTCAAAACTCCAGCCATCGGGTTGTAATTTTGATTTACTTTCCCATACAGCATTCCAGCTAAAGTCTTCGCTGTTACCATTACTGTTGGGCGATACTTTTGCGTCCCACTGTTCACCAAGCGGTGTCACAAAATATTCAAACCCGTTAAGCTTATCGTAATAAGTATCAAAAATAATTCCCACAAAATCATTGTTGCCAAAACCGTCGCGGCCTTTTAGTTCCGATGCAATGCTATCGGTATTTTTTTCATGTAAATAACCGCCAATATAAATACCCTCGTTGTTGTATAAAAAATAAACCTCAGTGGCGTTATCCGGATTTTCAGGAATAAAAGGTGTTGGCCTCAGTGTTGTAAACTTATCAGCAACAGGAACGGTTTTCCAGACTGCTTCATCTAAAATTCCATCAATTTTAATAGTTGATTGTACTCTTACAGCAGGTAATTGTTTCTTTGCAGACTGGCTGAATGCGGTTGAAGTCAACATCATGCAAAAGCACAATGCTTTAAAGCTAAAACATTTCATGGCTATACTTTATTGGTTTGCGAACACATCATTCATGGCGTAATGATGTTAGTACGAATTTAAACGTACCAGCCCCAATAAATGTTACCATTCATCAAAGAAAAAAGCTTTTAGGATTTTGTTAACAGGATGTTTTAAACAAAAAGATCTTTATACAATTGTGCGCCTGGAACTACTGAATATTTTTCAAGATCAGTAATTCCCTCTGCTGCAAGTACGTCTTCATCAATAAAAGTATTACCTGTACAGTTTGTTGAAGGTTTAGATAAAATATAATAAGCAGAGTCGGCAATAATATCAACCGTGCGGCTCATTTTCATCAGCATTTCACCACCCAGTAAATTGTTTACGGCTGCTGTTGCAATGGTAGTGCGTGGCCACAAAGCGTTAGCAGCTACATTATATTTTTTCAGCTCTGCAGATAACCCGAGTGCGATCATGCTCATATCATATTTGCTGATGGTATAAGCGAGGTGGTTCTCAAACCATTTCAAATCCATATTGATGGGTGGAGACAGATTTAAGATATGTGCATTGGTTCCTTTTTTCAGGTAAGGAATACATGCACGGCACATCATGAATGTACCACGTACGTTAATATCATACATCAGGTCGAAACGCTTTGGTTCGGTTTGCTCTGTAGGGCTGAGATTAATAGCTGATGCGTTGTTAATCAATATATCAATGCCTCCAAATTTTTCAATAGTCTTATCAACTACATTTTGAATCTGATCTTCAAAACGTATATCGCATTGAACAGCTAAAGCTTTTCCGCCGGCAGCTTCCATTTCTGCTGCTGCAGAAAAAATAGTACCACCCAATTTCGGATTCTCTTCCACACTTTTAGATGCAATAACAATATTGGCACCTTCTTTTGCCAGGCGTAAACCAATTGCTTTACCAATACCACGTGATGCACCGGTAATGATGACTGTTTTATTTTTGAAAGACATGTGCTGATATTTTAGGCAGATCTAAAATGAATTTTTACAACAGGTAAATGTTGACTCTGTTGAGATGATTTCAAAACCCCAATGGAGTCAACAAATTTCGATTGGCATTTTTAGTTCAAACTTATTTCATAAGTTTTACCAACATTTAGCAATTTAGATATCAGGCAGTTTGCTTTAACATCTTCCATGCAGGCATCAAATTTTTCCTGATCAATTCCCGGCACACTTGCTTTAACCACCAGGTGAGCATTTGTAATATTTCCACCTTCCAGCGTAATGGTGCTGTTAACATCAATAGAATCTGCAGTAAAACCGGCGCCGTTTAATACAAAACTCAATTTCATTGCAAAACAACCTGAAAGGGCTGCCGCCACCAACTCTTCGGGATTGGTGCCAACACCTTCTTCAAAGCGTGAGCTGAAATTGTATTGGGTTTTATTTAATGTGGTGCTCTGTGTTGTAAGATGACCATTGCCCTCTTTACCGGTACCGTTCCATACGGCAGTTGCATTACGTTTCATGTTTCTATTTTAAATGTTTAATAATTTCGTTTTCATTAAAGCCAGCAATAAGCTTAGCGTCGATTTCCATAACAGGCCTTTTAATAATACTGTTATTATGCAACATCACTTTTATTGCAGCCTGCTGATTGGTTACCTTTTTCTGTTCTGTTTCCGGCAGTTCCCTCCAGGTGGTACTTCTTTTATTTAAAATAAGTTCCCATCCTGATTTGTTGCACCAGTCTTCCAGTTTTTGCCTGCTTATCCCTTCCTGTTTATAATCATGAAAGAAAAACCCGGCCTTGTTTTTTTTCAACCACAACATCGCTTTCCTGGTAGTATCGCAATTGGAAATTCCATAAACTGTAATTACTGCCATATTAATAAAACGGGTAGTTGTGTATCCGTAATGGTATAAAGATAACAAATAGCAGGCTGATTGGTTTGTTCCTTTTATTCATCCGGAAATTGCGAAGCAGGAATTTTAATAACACTCCTGGATGGGTTTAGTATTACCCAGTTTTTAAAGTCCTGGGCAGCTTCCATTCCGGTACCATTTACGGTTTCCATTTTTTTACGTATGCGTACCGGCTTATCGGTATAGAATTCTCTGCCGGTTCTGTTTCTGTCCCACCACAGTTCATCGCAATATAATGTATCACCCAGCACGTTAATAACACGTACGCTGTCTTTTAAAAAGACTTTGCTTTGTGATTCGAAATATTTTCCATAAAGTGCATCCAGCCTGCTGTCGATACCAGCTGTATCATTATAAAAGTCAACGTGCAGTGTTTTTGGAAATTCTACATAAGGAATATTGTCATTTACCCTTAACATTAACGGAGAAAGCAGTTTCGCTTTAGCCTTACCTCCCAGTGTGTAATTGATATCAGCATTTTTTATTTCTTCAATTCCCAGCCCTTTGCTGTTCATCTCTTTTATTTCTTTATCGGTATTTCCGCAGGAACAAAGGAAAGAAACAATAAAAAACACAGCAATATTAGTAAGAAAATATTTTTTTTTAAACTGCAGATATAAATTGTACGCCGGCGCTGTCATTAAAAAATTGTAAGTATTATTAAAGCAGATCTGAAAAATCTTTTACTGGTACTTAGGCTTCTGGAACCAGCGGGCATTCATAGAAATTCCAACACTAAACCTGACAATGTTTTCACGCAGGTTTGTTTGTTTGTTGCCCCTGTTTCCAATTTCCAATGCAGTATTTAAAACTACATATTCGCCGGTATAGCTCACCCGTCTTAAAGAAGTTAAGGGCATTCCGGTTCCAATAGTAAATCCGTATTCCGGCCTGTTTTTACCGGTGTTTATATAATCGTTGCCATAATAGAAACCTGCCCTGTATTTTACAAAGTTGAAATATTTGGTCACCGGCGTATTTTCTTTAGCAGGGTAATATTGTGTACCTACCCTGACCATCCAGCTGTTTTGAACCAGGTCCTTTTGTCCGTAATACCGGTAATTGCTCCAGTTACCAAATTCAAAATCTGCTCCGTATAACCAGTTACTACCCTGGTAACTGAAACCTGCACCAATCATTGCCGGGTATTTGATCTTTCCTTTTACATCCAGCTCTTCATAAACACTGTCTAAACGGTGAACATTACCATTTCCATCATAAACGATCGTTTCACGTATAAGATCATTACTTGCACTTATATTTTGCTGCAGGTTACCATGTACGCCCAACCTGATATTTCTTTTTACATTGCCGTTCTTGTCTTTTTCAACAGGAATATCGTATTGCATACCGCCATTGATGAATAAACCTCCATACCTGGTTTTATTAGCCGAATTTGACTGGTAGTAATGAACAGAATCGTTTATGAAAGTGAGTTTGGTGCTGTAATCTTTATTACCAAACATATATCCGGCATTAATACCAATGCTGAAATTCTTTATCCGTAACCCAGTTCCAAAAAAGGCCTGGTTAAGGCCACCTGTACCTTCATAAACTGTATTCAAACTGTCAATAGCTCCCGTTGGGGGAGTATTAGTCTCAATCTTATAATTTATTTTGGTAACCGGCCTTATCCCAAAACTCATACCCCATCGAATACCCTTCTTATACATTTTTGGCGTTGCAAGGGGAAATGCCATCTGCAGGTAAGAAAAATATGCGTTGGCTGAATTGAATTTTCCAGCCGGGTTTGTTCTTTTTAAAGTTCTGAAATCGGCTTCGGCAGCTACATCAAAAATAGTATTGTTGATATTTGCCAGTGAAGCAGGGTTGGTAAAATTTATGCTTTGGTTATCTAACTGTGCAGCGGCAATACCACCCATACCCCTTGTAAAAACATTATGATTAGGAGTAAGATCACCCAAACCATACCTTGAGTACGGTGAGTTCTCCTGTGCTGATACACCCAATTGCAAGCCACAAGCCACAAAAAGTACGGATAAGAATTTAGCTGTTGTTAGTTTCACTGAGCGCATACAAACCTTTAAGTAAGAAATTAGAGTCGGCAAATATCCTGTTTTTAAGTTGACCGGCAAAATAGCTTGTATCCCCCCCGGTTAAAACCACGTTAAAGTTGCCGTATTTAAGCGCATAAGAATCAATGAAACCGTCTATTTCATAGGTAATTCCGGCAATTACGCCGCTTTGCATATTTGTTTTTGTATCATACCCAATAAGCGGAAAATTCCAGTCTTTTTCCACCAATGGAAGCTTTGCTGTAAAAACCTGCATGGCTTTAAAACGCATTTCCATACCCGGTGAAATTCCTCCTCCGATAAATTCATGGTATTGGTTAATAAAATTATATGTGATGCAGCTGCCCAAAGCAATCACCAGGTTGTTCTTTCCCGGATAAAAATAAACCGCTGCAGCAGAAAGTGCCAGCCGGTCGGCACCAATTGTTTCTGGCTTACCAACCGGGGTGGTAAAATTTGCTTTTGTATGATGAGACAGCTTATGAAATTTAGTTCTTGAAGCCAGCAAATCTTCTATTGCCGTATTGTGATCGATAACAGAAGATAAAATTGTTTTTTGAGGATTATACCGGGCTAATAAATTTTCTATAACGGTAATATCATCGTTTGGCAAAACAATTTCTTCTGCAAATTTTTCATTTTCAAAAACAGCAGCTTTTAAACGGGTATTTCCAAAATCGAAGCAAATGGTCTTTATCATTCCAATTAGTTTATTGTTCAGCATTTAAGAATACCTCCAACACAAAAGCTATAACATTTAATTGCTCAATCCTTTCAGATTTTTAAAATGCCCGTTGAGTTTTATTTTCTTTTTCAGCATTTCCATCTCCGCCAGTACCGGTAATACTTTTGTAAGATGACGTTTCAGATATTCCTGTCGCTGCAATTCATTTAATAACTCCAGCAATTCATATTCTTCCTGTAAAGACAACCCGGCATGATGAGCTACATCGTAGCTCCACAATTCATCATCCTCTTTTTTAAAGTCTTTGTCTATATTCAGCATTTTATGCAATTCCCGAATCCCGTCAATTACAGGTTTCATCAAAACACGCTTACCCTGCAGCTGATTGTCAGGATAATGAACAATTGCACCTCCGTACTGTTTATCGGGCAGATCATGTATCGGCTCCAGCATCCTGAATATCTTCAGGCCTTCTGTTTTAATATCCATTTTACCATCCTCGTATGCCTTACTTATTTCTACTATCTGCACCAATGTGCCCATTTCATTTACCTTTTCATCAATTACTGACGGGATGCCAAATGGTTTCTGGCTTTCGAAACATTCCTTAATGAGTTGTTTATACCGTGGTTCAAAAATGTGCAGGTTAAGCTGCTCACCGGGATAAACAACGATACTAAGTGGAAATATGGGAATAAAATTTGTCAAAAAATTCAGTTATAAATTAAGGTTGTTATTCCTGTTCATTTCATTAAGGTAATAATATTTTAAAAAAGTGTATCTCGAAGTTGTTTTTGCAATGATAAACCCTTCCCGGCCATCTAAAAACCCCAACCGGAAAATATAATGCTGTATAAATGCAAAAACAGGTGATAAGTACAGTTTAAAAAAACCGGCTCTTTTTCCGGCGGCAAAATATTTTTTTGCATTCATCATAGCATAGCTGTTGGTTTTATCGGCATATTCCTGCGGGTTCTGTACGGTATAATGCAGAATATTTCCTTTTAGCTGAGTCACCTTAACCCCTTCAGGAAAAACAAGGTTTTCGTGTACCGCAACATTGTTCCAGTGTACCTTGTTTCTGTTAAACAACCTGATATGTTTATCAAAGCCCCATTCTCCATAACGGATCCACTTATTACAGAAAAAATTTTTGAACCTGAAATTAAACACTTCGTTCTCATCACTTAAATCCAGTTGCAATAGGCTTTGCTGCAGTTCTTCGTCAATTGCTTCATCGGCATCGAGGCTTAATATCCAGTCGTGCCGGGCGACGGCAATGCCTTTATTTTTATTGATGCCGTAGCCCGACCAATCGGTTTCAATCACTTCAGCATTAAACTCTCTGCAGATACGTAAGGTTTCATCGGTGCTGCCACTGTCAACAATTATTATATCATTACTAACCAAGCGCAAACTCTGCAATGTATTGGCAATAATATGCGCCTCATTTTTAGTAATGATAACTACCGATAAATCCATCCTGCAAAGAAACAATAAACTAATATAGTATGGTGCAATTTGAAATTAATTTGGAATTAGAAATTAGAAAATTGAAATTTGTTTAATGTGGCAACAACAGATCGATGAAATTAAACAAGGTAACAGCAAAACACTGGCCCGATGTATCAGCTATATTGAAAATGAGGTAAGCGGATATGAAGACCTGTTGCAGCAATTACCCGTATCAAACACGCCTGTTATTGGTATAACCGGTCCTCCCGGCGCCGGGAAAAGCACGCTGGTTGACGCCTTGATAGGTTTACTGGCAGCAGAACAGAAATCTGTAGCTGTATTGTGCATTGATCCTTCGTCGCCGTTTAATTTAGGAGCCTTGCTTGGCGACCGGATCAGGATGAGTGAATGGTATAACAATCCAAAAGTTTTTATCCGCTCACTTGCAACCAGGGGATCGTTGGGCGGCCTTCATCCAAAAATTATTGAGATCAGCGACCTCGTAAAAGTTGCTGCATTTGATTATATCATAATTGAAACTGTGGGTGTTGGCCAGAGCGAAATTGAAATTGCCGGACTTGCAGATACCACTGTTGTGGTGGTGGTGCCCGAAGCCGGGGACGAAGTACAAACCATGAAGGCTGGGTTAATGGAAATAGCTGATGTGTTTGTTGTAAATAAAGCGGACCGCCCGGGTGCAGACCTGTTTGTAAAAAACCTGCGTTTGATGCTGGCACCTGCTTTTCATAATCATACAATGCCGGTACCGGTAATAAAAACCATTGCATCGCAAAAAGAAGGCATTGCTGAATTATTAACCGCTGTAAAAAATAATAACAGTCATAAAAAGAATACGGATAAACATTGCTGGCTGCTGACTGAAAAAGCTTACCAGCTCATACAAAAAAGAAGGATGGCAGATGTAGACAAGGTTGATTTAAAAGAGCGTATTAAAGCTGCAGGTAATAATTTTAATTTATACCGGTTTATTAAAAATTATGATGAGTAAATCCCTTTACTTCCCTTCAGCCTCTTCCGCTTCGTTCCTTTTATTATTTTTCCACCAGCGATACCCGATCACTCCCATGATGGCTAATGGCATCATCATTAAATAAAGTATTGCTGAATTTAAACCCTGTGCCGGTTTTTCGCCTAGTTGCAAAGCGGTTTTTGTACAAACCGCACATTGGCTGTAAACCGGCACGGTAAATGCCATTACTAAAAATATAAATATTACTATCCTGAATAAATATTTCATTGCAACCGCAAAGTTAAGGCAGCAGGAGCTATTTGAATGAAATGTTTAACAGAAAATAAAGAACTAAATTGCAGAAAAAACTAAAGATGTTTTTATTTTGCAAAAAAATGAACTTAACGATGTTGAAACAAATTTTACTCCTTCTTGTTACGGTTTTTTTTTTCCAGGCTGCAACCGCTCAGCTTAAAAATAATGCTACTGTTTTTTATAAGGCAGGCATAGATTATAAAAACAAGAATATGTTTCCGGAGGCGATGGATGCTTTCAACAAGGCAATCAAGCTGAATAAAAAATACGGCCCGGCATATGTTGAAATAGGGCAGATACACCTGAAGACCAATAATCCGGAAATGGCTATTGTAAATTTCAACAAGGCCATCTCAGTAAATCCTAAAATGGCGGATGCTTATATTGCCCTGGGCAAATTATACAGGGATTTTAAACCTAACTATGACTCTGCTATAATCTGTTTTACCGCTGCAATTGCAATAGACAGTACAAACAAAGAAATATTTTACAGTGTAGCATGGTGCTATAATGCTAAAGGTGAATACGATAAAACCATTCCATATGGTATTAAAGCGCTTGAAATAGATAATACCTACCGGCCTGCTTACAATGAGTTGGGGCACGCTTACCGCCGGCTTGAAAAATATGCAGAAGCTATTGCCCAGTTTAAAAAAAATATTGCTATTTCTCCGGTTGATCTTGCCATGCTTTATTCGGGCTATTGCTATACTGAATTAAAAGACAAAGAAGGAGCCATGGAGCAATATGAGGCTTTAAATAAAATAAATGAAAATATGGCTGCTGCTTTAAAGCGGGTAATAGACAATATGCAATAGCAAATTTAACAGCACTACTCTTTAATTTCCGATGCAACAGCTCTGTTATAAAATATTTCCTGGTCAAAAAATTTCGGGTCAGTAACAAATGCATTTAATTCTCCCTTCATAATTGTTGATGACAACAGATCATCGGCCCTGTAAACAACCGGGGTTTGTGCTGCCAATAATTTTTTTGCCCCTTCAATTGTTATTGCATAAGCATGTGTACAGTCATGAAAGCCTGCCTTCTTTAAATGTTTACTGAAGGGGCCGGGTAACATATTTCCAACCATCTTATAACTCCACGCCATTAACCCAAACGCACTAATGATCTTATAAAAAAACTGCTTTGCCTTTAACCTGATGGTAACTTTTTCATGTTTTAAGTAGCCCAGGTAAACAAGTTCCCATTTATCCGGCAGTTCTTTTATTGCTTCGGGCAATTCATTTATTGCTTCAACTAACGGTACTACATCATCTTCCAGTACTAAAACCCTGTTCCAGTTATTTTCAATCATCGTCGCATACAAATTGCGATGGGATAGTGAACATGCAATCTCTCCTATATTCAGCGCTTTCCCTTGCCGTTGCAGTTTTTGGGCTCTCCTTTCGTCATAGACACCCCCTGTTTTCAGTTCCTCATAATTCAGTTTTTGTTTATCAGCTCCCCAAAAAAAATCAAATTTTAAACCCGCCAGGTTTTGCTTTAGTTTTTCATGCCTGTCTGTAAACCGGGGAACAGATACCACAAATATTTTATCGAAATAACTATGTAAGGCCTGTATGCCTGAATCGGAGATGGTTGAAGCCATTTGTACTGTTCGTTTCTTAAATAATAAGTCAGATAACTTTGCTGTAAATTTAATGCACATTCATTTCAAGGAACGATAAACTTTTTACAGGAATAACCTGTTTGAATTTTGGTTTCCTGAATTTGACTGAGTATTTAAAAAATTTGCAGTTTATTTGCTATTATTTAATGTACAATCAACAATTATGAAATGCAGGTTTTGCAGTAAAAAAACAGAGAATGTATTGATTGACCTTGGCAGCATGGCCGTATCAAATGCCTTTGTAACAGAAGAGCAGCTACTGCAGGGAGAAAGCATTTACCCACTTAAAGTGCTGGTATGCGATAATTGTTTTTTAGTACAGGTAGATGAATACCAGCAAAAGGAAAAAATATTTTCTGCGGAATATGTATACTTTTCTTCTGTATCAGACTTCTGGCTGGCACATAGTAAAAAATACGTTGATAAGATGATCCCGCAGTTCAAACTGGATAAAAATTCACTGGTTGTTGAAATTGCATCGAACGACGGATACCTGTTGCAGTATTTTAAAGAGAAAAACATTCCCTGCCTGGGGATTGAGCCTACCGAAAGTACGGCACAAATCGCCATCAGCAAGGGTATTGATACACTGGTTGAATTTTTCAGTGAGGAACTGGCATATAAGCTAACAGCACAAAAAACAAGCCCCGATCTTATTCTTGGTAATAATGTGTTAGCACATGTACCCAACCTGAACGATTTTGTAAGGGGATTAAAGGTTTTTCTAAAACCCGGCGGCATCATGACTTTTGAATTTCCACACCTGGCCCGGCTTATAGAAAAAAACGAATTTGATACCATTTATCACGAGCATTTTTCCTATTTCTCATTTTACTTTATATGCAACCTGTTTAAATTTCACGGGCTTGAAGTCTTTGATGTAGAAGAATTGGAAACGCATGGCGGATCACTCAGGGTATATATCAGGCATAAAGAAAACGAATCGTTACCTGTTACCGAAAATGTAAAAATATTGCTGGCAACAGAGATAAAGAATGGCATTAATAAAATAGAATCATATCGTGGCTTCCAGGAAAAAGCAAACGAAATAAAAAACAATTTCCTTACGCATATTATTGAACAGAAAAATAAAGGAAAAAAGATCATTGCCTTTGGTGCAGCAGCAAAAGGGAATACTTTTCTGAATTATTGCGGTATGCGAACCGACATTATTGAATGTATTGTTGATGACACCCCATCCAAACAGGGCAAGTATTTACCTCAAAGTCATATTCCAGTTGTTTCCCGTAGTTATTTTGATAACAATAAACCCGATATCATTATCATTCTGCCCTGGAATTTTAAGAAAGAGATCATCAACAAACTGGCATTTACCAAGCAATGGGGTACACAGCTTATTACTTATATACCTGATATTGAGATCAATTGATACTGATCTTTTAGGGCGATTAGATTATTTAACCGCAACAGATGAACAAACCGTTTATTTCTATTTGCATTCCGGCATATAAAAAAGTTGCCGGTTTAAAACGATTGCTGGATTCAATAAACGAACAATCCTTTACTGACTATGAGATTATCCTGACTGACGACACGCCTGATGGCAGTGTAAAAGAATTTATAGCACAATACAGTTCCACAATACCAGTAACCTATTCTCAAAATATCCCTTCGGCAGGCACACCGCTAAACTTTAATATCGGCATGAAAAAAGCCAGGGGAGAGTGGATAAAAATAATGCATGACGATGACTGGTTCCCGCATTCACATGTTTTGCAAAAATTTGCTGAGGCAGCACAGGCAACAGACTGCAGTTTTGTATTTTCGGCATGTAATAATATTTATACCAGTACCGGAAAAGAGGTACATGAGTATTTAGCAGGCTGGAAAAAAGAAATGCTGGAAGATAATCCGTTAAACCTTTTATACCTGAATGTAATTGGCCACCCGACTGTAACCATGCATCGCAATGATGACAATATCCTGTATGACCTGCAATACAGGTGGGTAGCCGATGTTGATTTCTATATCCGGTATTTTGAAAAATATCCCGGTTATGTGTATATCCCCGAAATGCTTATCAATATTGGAACAGATGATACACAGGTTTCGGGAAGCCTTTATAAAAATCCAAAGGTGGAAGTACCTGAATACCTTTCGTTGCTTTCAAAATTCCCTTCCAGTCTCTTATTGCAACACGAATACGTATTTCATTGTGTATGGAACCTGGTAAAACGGTTCAGGATAAAAAACCTGGATATGGTAAAAGAATTTGGATACGAAGGCACCATGCCTGATCATTTTCAGGATATCATCAATTATCAAAAGAACATTCCCCGGATTATTCTTAAACAAACACCCTGGTCAAAAGCATTGATGAAGCGCTGCTTTAAAAAACTTGCTACGGCTTAAATAAGTAAAATGCAGCCTGGTCGGCATTGGCATCATTATTATTTTGCAGATTAATTGCTTTAAAATCTTCAATATCGTTTTTAGTATAACCCGAAGCTTCTTTATTTACCATATAAGAATTGGCATCGGGCAATGCAATATCCTTTGTGTATTGCTCACTGCCTATAAGGCTCATATAATTTCCATCAAAAAAAGTCTTCCTTAATTCAAATCCGGCCTGATGTGCAAGTAGTTCCATGCTTTTTAATGAATGAATGATAATATGCCTGGGCGCATCCAGGTCCATCCAGTTTACACCGTATTTTTTCCAGCTATATTTTCCCATGACTGGTGTTCTGATCAAAAGATATCTCCCGCTTTTCATCAAACGGTGAAGTTGCTGTAAAACTTTCAGTGGTTCATCCATATGCTCAAATGCATGGTGCAGCATAATGAGGTCAAATTCTCCAGCAGTTTCAAAAATATCTTTTTTATAAATTTTGATGGGGCCGTAATCCTTGTCTTCATTAATAAACGGATCAATCCCGTGCAGATTTGTAAAGCCAATTTTGTAAAAATTATGTAACAGGCTTCCATTACCTGTTCCCACATCTAAAATGGTATCAGTATAATCAACCCCGGTATTTTTTATCCAGTCGTAATAATCAGGTTTTTTATACCCTGCAGATAAAATACTGCCCGCCAGTTTATTTTTTCCATAAATAAGATAGGAGGCTTTTATTTTACGGAGTGCATCTGGTTTCTTTTTCATATCAAGACCCAGGTTAAAAGAATAGTAACCATCATTAGGATAATATTTTCCCAAATCACCGGGAATATCCTGCAACTGCATTAAACCGCAATTACCACATTCCAAATAAGTAAATATTTCCCTTAATCCCAATTGCATTTCTTTTATTTTATGTAATTGGTTATTAGCCGTATTACCACAAACCTTGCAGCTATCTGTATTCATTCTTTTTTTATTTATACAAACTTAATTATAAAAAAAATCCCCCGTTGAAAACGGAGGATTGTAAAATATTTTATTTTTTAAGCCGGCTCAGATTTCATTTGCTTTGAAACCTTGTTGCGTTCATTCTCATCCAGTATCACCTTACGCATACGAATACTTTTCGGCGTAACCTCAATACACTCATCTTGCTGTATATATTCCATACACTCTTCCAGTGTCATCAGGATCTTTGGAGCAGCACGGCTGGCATCATCACTGCCGCTTGCACGGTGATTGGTTAATTTTTTAGGTTCCGTTGCATTTACATTCAGATCGCCCGGCTTAATATGCTCGGCAATGATCTGTCCTGCATAAACCTCTTCTCCCGGGTCTACAAAAAACCTTCCCCTGTCCTGTAATTTATCAATAGAGTAACCCGTTGTTTTTTCCATGTTTTTGGAAAGCAAAACCCCGTTACTTCTGCCGGGAATATTGCCTTTCCAGGGACGGTAGTCTGTAAAACGGTGCGCCATTACAGCTTCACCGGCTGTGTTGGTAAGCATATTGCTTCGTAAGCCAATCAAACCCCTTGAAGGAATATCAAATTCAAGATGCTGCATTTCGCCTTTGCTTTCCATGATCAGCATTTCGCCCTTGCGCTGAGTTACCAGGTCAATAACTTTTCCACTGAATTCAGCAGGAACATCAACCACCAGGTTTTCATAAGGTTCACATTTCTTGCCATCAATTTCTTTAACCAATACCTGCGGATTACCAACCGTCAATTCAAAACCTTCCCTGCGCATGGTTTCAATCAAAATTCCTAAATGTAAAATACCACGGCCATAAACCAGGAAGCTATCTGCACTGTCTGAATCTTCAACACGTAAAGCCAGGTTCTTTTCTGTTTCTTTCATCAGCCTGTCACGCAAATGACGTGAGGTTACAAATTTTCCTTCGCGGCCAAAAAACGGTGAGTTGTTAATGCTGAACATCATACTCATGGTTGGCTCATCAACACTGATTACCGGCAATGCTTCTGGAAATTCCACATCACAAATGGTATCACCAATATTAAATTCATCCAATCCAACTATCGCACATATATCGCCTGCACTTACTTCTGTTGCTTTCTTTTTTCCAAGTGCCTCAAAAGTATACAGTTCTTTTACCTTCATTTTTTTAATGGCCCCTCCGGCCTGCACCAATGCAATCTGCTGACCTTCTTTTACAGTACCTCTGGCAACTTTACCTACTGCAATCCTGCCTAAGAAAGAAGAATAGTCTAAAGATGTGATCTGCATCTGCGTGGTTCCTTCATTTACTTTAGGCTCGGGCACATGCTCCAATATGGCGTCCAGTAAAGGAAAAATATTATCTGTTTCGGTTAATGAAGTATTCATCCAGCCGTTCTTACTGCTTCCGTAAATAGTAGGGAAATCCAACTGCTCTTCAGTAGCATCCAGGTTAAAGAATAATTCAAAAACAGCGTCATGCACTTCATCGGGACGGCAGTTAGGCTTATCAACTTTATTAATAACCACAATCGGGTGCAAGCCTAATTGCAACGCTTTCTGAAGTACAAACCGTGTTTGCGGCATAGGGCCTTCAAAAGCATCAACCAACAGCAAAACGCCATCAGCCATTTTTAGTACACGTTCAACCTCACCACCAAAATCACTGTGACCAGGCGTATCGATAACATTAATTTTAATGTCTTTATAAATAACTGAAACGTTCTTACTGAAAATAGTAATACCTCTTTCTCTCTCCAGATCATTATTGTCCATAATTAACTCGCCGGTTTCCTGGTTTTCACGGAAAATATTGGTACCGTGCAGTATTTTATCAACCAGTGTAGTTTTACCGTGATCTACGTGTGCAATAATGGCAATGTTTCTAATGTTCATTTTTCTAGCTTTTTAGCCTTTAGAGTTTAGCTTTATGCACAAAGTAATCGCTTGTGACTTGATGCCAACAGCTAAAGGCTGTTTTTGAGGGCGCAAAGGTACGCTAAATCGGCTGGATGGCAAGGTTAAATGTAAATTAATCCTGCTTTAGATTACTTTTAGCAGGATAACGGTATTAACAGTTAAATATTACCAATAATGAATACAATCAGAAAAATAGCAATCAGAAAACGTATAGCACTGGTAGCACATGATAATAAGAAACACGATTTAATTGAATGGGCCGAACACAACAAAGCCACATTGGCCAAACACGAACTGATTGCCACAGGCACTACCGGTAAACTGCTGGAAGAAAAACTGGACCGTTCTGTTAAGAAAATGCTGAGCGGCCCGCTTGGCGGCGATCAGCAGATTGGGGCCATGATTGCGCAGGGGGATATTGATATTTTAATCTTTTTTTGGGACCCCATGGAGGCCCAGCCTCATGACAGTGATGTAAAGGCATTACTCAGGTTAGGAGTTGCCTGGAATATTTTACTTGCCTGCGACAGGGCTACTGCAGATTTTGTTTTGACATCGCCGCTGATGCAGGAAGAATATGAAACCATCATTCCGGATTACAGTACGTATATGAATCGCAAAGTGGTTAATTAACAAAGTCTGTTTGCATTATAGCCGGATGAAAATTTTCCCCTTTTCTAAGAAATAATCAGCAAGCCAGCATAATAACATGAAACAGGTTTCAGATAAAAATGTGCTCAGGTAATTCCCGGTATGTCTTAATATATGCTGATATCTCCATAGATACCAGCATGTTCCGGCAGTTCTATATTGAAAACAATTAACATGCTTTGTTTGTTTTTGTATGTATTTCAGGTTACTTTTAGTTCTCACACTAAAACAACTCCCCAATGAAAAATACATTCCTTGCTGTATGCTTATTAGTTTCAATAAGTGCAGCAAAAGCACAGGTAAAATTTGATGCATTACAGGTAACTCCGCAACAGCCCAGGGCCGGGCAAACGGTAAGTTTTAAATTCAATACAAAACTTTCGCCTTTAATTGATGAAAAGAAGATTGATATAGTTGTCTATCTCTTCAGCAAAAAAGGACCAAAGGTTTTAGAGCCAAAAACCCTGCAGGCCGGAACCGTTTACTCCGGCAGTTTTAAATTAGACAGTAATACAGCCTGCATTGCTTTTGCTTTTTCGGCCAATGAAAATAAAGTAAAAGATAATAATGCAGGAGACGGATATATCGTACCTGTATATGCAAACAATAATCAACCGGTGTTAGATTATTATAGTTCTGCCGGATCATTATATAGTGGATACGGGGAGTATTTGTTTGGGATGAAGGCGGTTGCAGATAAAAATCTTGCTTTGCTGGAAGAAGGCCTTAAATTATATCCTGACGCAAGATATGATGTCGGCTATTTTTCATCTTTTTTATTCGCTCTTAATTCTGTAAAGAAAAAAGATGCAGAGCCGGTTATTATTGCTCATTTAAAAAGCATAGCATCAAACCCGGATATAAAAGAATCTGATTATGGTATATTAACACAATGGTATACCCGGTTGAAAATGAAACCCACTGCAGATTCTTTTACTGCCATCATGAAAGAAAAATATCCGGACGGCAACTGGAAGAAAACCGAATTACTCAATGCCGTTTACAAAGCCAAGGATGGAGACAGCAAAAAGGCTGCGTTCGAAGAATATGTAAATGCTTACCCCCCTAAAACAGATGATAAGCAAACCATTAATTCTCTTAAAAACAATATAGCAGCAGCTTATCAAAAAGACAAAAAATACAGTGATTTAAAAGCCATTGCAAACCAATTACCCATGGCTGAAAAAGCAAGCCTGTATAACAACTCAGCCTGGTATATGGCACTGGCGAATGAAGGCCTGCCCGAAGCAAGGCAAATGAGCTATGAAGCTACCAGCTGGGCAAAAAAGGAAATAACCGCCCCGACAGAAAAAAAACCTGAAAGCATAACAAAAAAACAATGGGATAAACAACGTAAAAGCCAATATGCCATGTATGGCGATACCTATGCTTTTATCTTATATAATTTAAAGGATTATAAAAAAGGTTACCAGTATGCGAAAGAAGCCGCAGCTATCAATGAATTTAAAAATGCCGAGTATAATGAACGGTATAGCCAGTTAATGATAAAAGTTACCCCGCCTGCAATAGCTAAAAAAGAAATTGAAAAATTTGTGCAGGAAGGAGTCGCTACTTCCAAAACAAAAGAATTGCTGAAGGATTTATATGTTAAAGAAAAAAAATCGGAAGATGGATACGAAGCATACCTGGCAAAATTAGAAATGGCTGCTAAAGAAAAAAAGAGATTGGAAATTGCAAAGACCATGATCAATGAAGCAGCGCCAAAGTTTAATTTGAAAGACCTCGATGGCAATGAAGTAAGTCTGGCAAGTTTAAAAGGCAAAGTAGTGATTGTTGATTTTTGGGCAACCTGGTGCGGCCCCTGTATTGCTTCCATGCCCGCCATGAAGATTGCTCAGGAGAAATTGCAGGCAAATGGCGATGTGAAATTTGTTTTTGTAGATACCTGGGAATCGGTGGAAGACAAGAAAAAAAATGCAGCTGATTTTATGGCTAAGAACAAATACCCATTCCATGTGCTGATGGACAATGACGACAAAGTGGTGGCTGATTTTAAAGTAAATGGCATCCCTACCAAATTCATCATTGACAAAAACGGCAACATCCGTTTTAAAAGTGTTGGTTTTAGCGGCAATGATGATGCATTGATTGATGAGGTTAGTATAATGGTTGAAATGGCTGCTGCAGAATCACCGGTTGCTGCTAATACGAAATAGAAATAAATTAACAATAACCAAGTTTAACGGGCTGTATATTTACAGTCCGTTTTTATTATGGATAAAAAGAAAGTTTTTGTACCGAATTTATTTATCTGCATATTGATGGACCTCATCGGTATGGCATCCTACTTTATTCCTGCCATCGCCGAATTTGGCGACCTGGTTTGGGCACCCATTTCAGCTTTTATTTTTTACCAGATGTTTGGCGGAAGGTTTGGAATGATTGGCGGCATATTGAATTTTCTGGAAGAGATCATTCCGTTTACAGATATTATTCCCTCATTTACAATCGCCTGGTTCATCCGTAAAAATGAAGCAGATAAACTGCTCAAAAATAAATAACGCTGTCTTTTGTAAATTGCATTACGAACTATGCCTTTTCAGCTTCATGCACCATATTCTCCCGCCGGCGACCAGCCGGATGCCATCCGGCAGCTTACGGATGGTATTCTGAATGGAGAAAAATACCAGACACTTTTGGGTGTTACCGGCAGTGGTAAAACTTTTACCATGGCTAATGTGATACAGAATGTGCAAAAACCAACTTTGGTAATCACACACAACAAAACATTGGTGGCGCAATTATACGGCGAATTCAAACAATTCTTTCCGGAGAATGCTGTGGGGTACTTTGTTTCTTACTACGATTATTACCAGCCCGAAGCTTACATGCCGGTAAGTAATACCTACATTGAAAAAGATCTCAGCATCAATGAAGAGCTGGATAAACTTCGATTACAGGCAACTGCGCAACTATTAAGTGGAAGAAGAGATATCATAATCGTTGCCAGCGTGAGTTGCATCTATGGTATGGGTAATCCAACCGATTACGAAAATGGTATCATCCGTATTCAGCAGGGGCAGGTTATTTCCCGGCAGGGGTTTTTACATGCTTTGGTCAATTCATTATATAATAGAAGCGAAGGAGATTTTACAAGAGGTACATTTCGTGTAAAAGGAGATACAATAGATATTAACCTGCCTTATGTTGATTTTGGTTACCGTATTACTTTTTTTGGCGATGAGATTGAAACTATTGAAACCCTGGAACTCAGCAGTGGCAAACGTATCAGCAGTGTGGAGAATGCAGCCATCTTCCCTGCAAATTTATATGTAGCACCAAAAGATGTATTGCAACTGGTGATTCATGAAATTCAGGATGAAGTGCTGGCACAGGAAACTTATTATAAAAGCAGTGGTAAATATATTGAGGCACAACGTGTGAGTGAACGGGTTAATTACGACCTGGAAATGATTCGTGAACTGGGTTATTGCGCCGGCATTGAAAACTATTCCCGGTTTTTTGATCGGCGCAAGCCTGGCACAAGGCCTTTCTGCCTGCTGGATTATTTTCCAAAAGATTTTATCTGTATTGTTGATGAGAGTCATCAAACCATTCCGCAGGTGAGTGGTATGTATGGCGGCGACCGCAGCCGTAAACTGGTATTGGTTGATTACGGTTTTCGCCTGCCATCGGCATTAGATAACCGGCCTTTGAATTTTCATGAGTTTGAATCGTTGCTTAATCAAACCATTTACGTTTCGGCAACACCAGGTAAATATGAACTTGAAAAATGCGAAGGTGTGGTAATTGAACAGGTGGTAAGGCCTACCGGCTTATTAGACCCGCCAATTGAAGTCCGTCCTTCTATAAATCAGATTGATGACCTATTGGATGAAATTGATAAAAGAGTGCAAAAGGGCGATCGTGTTTTGGTTACCACACTTACCAAACGTATGGCCGAAGAAATGGATAAATACCTGCATCGCATTGATATAAAAAGTAAATACATACACAGCGAAGTGGATACACTGGAGCGGATTGAGATACTACGTGAATTAAGATTGGGTGTTATTGACGTGCTTGTTGGTGTAAACTTGTTAAGAGAAGGGTTGGACCTGCCCGAAGTGTCACTGGTTGCAATTCTGGATGCAGATAAAGAAGGTTTTTTACGGAATGAAAAAAGCCTTACTCAAACAGCAGGCCGTGCAGCACGTAATGTAGATGGATTGGTAATTTTTTATGCCGACAAGATGACCGACAGCATGCAACGTACCATTGACGAAACCAACCGGCGTCGTGAAAAACAGATGGCTTTTAACATAGAACATGATATAACGCCCACTACCATCATAAAAAGCACAGAGCAGATTATTGCCCAGGGTTCGGTGCTTGACGTTAAGGGATATGATCCATCCAATCCCTATTCCATTGCGCCTGATGAAGAACTGGTAACGGTTGCCGCTGAGGATCAGGCCGTTTATTCTACCATTCCTCAAATGGAAAAAGCAATTACCAAAATCAAAAAAGAAATGAACAAGGCTGCGAAAGACTTGGATTTTATGGAAGCAGCCAGGTTGAGAGATGAAATGTTCAGGTTGGAGAAAGAACTGGAAGAAATGAAATCAGTATGATCATTTTTCAGCTTCACATGGCCACCAGTCATTTCCAAAAGCATCTTTAAAGCCACAGGTATAGCCATAAGGCTGTTGCCCAGGCTCCATTACCGTTATAGCCCCTGCTGCTATAGCTTTTTTGTAGGTATCCTCCACTCTTTCCACATAAATAAAAATACCGGCGGGCCTGGCCGTAAACTGGTCGGTTACATCGGCGAACATGATTACTGCATCGCCGATGCGTAACTCGCCATGCATAATAACGCCTTCGCTGCGGGGCACTATTATCTGCGCTTCGGCACCAAACACTTCTTTCATAAAAACAATAAATGCTCCTGCATCAGGGATTATCATATAAGGCATTACCCGGTTGTAATGAGGAGGAATTTTCATAATATCCCTGTTTTAATTGAAAAATCACTTTGATAATCCCACTTTTCCGCAGGATGCTGTGCAAGGGATTAGGTGCAAAAGATACATATTTCTTTAAAATTATTTGTTATCTTAACCCTCCGTTAGTAATAAAAATCAACATAATTATGACTACAATTGCGCTTTATAATTTAAAAGGTGGTGTGGGTAAAACTGCCAGTTGTGTAAACTTTGCCTACCTGGCTGCTGCCGATGGTTTTAAAACTTTATTATGGGATATTGACCCGCAGGGTTCATCTTCCTTTTACTATAAAGCAAAGCCTAAAACTCACCCTGGCATTAAAAAACTCATTACCAAAGATGCCCACCTGGAAAGTGCCATCATGAGCACCGATTTTGAATTGCTGGATGTTATCCCTGCTGATAATTCAAGCAAAAGTTTTGATATTATGCTTGAAGAGATGAAGGGCAACAAGAACCGGCTTAAAACGGTTATTAAACAACTGGATGGGGAGTATGATTTTGTTTTTATTGATTGCCACCCCGGTTTCAGCGCTTTAAGTGAAAATATCTTTAACGCTTCGGATATTGTGCTGATGCCGGTTATACCTACCACACTTTCTATCCGCACTTACAATATGGTGAAAGATTATTTTAAAGAAAAGTCGTTAGACATGAGTAAGATGATGTGCTTCTTCACCATGACCGATCTGCGTAAGAATATGCACAACGAGATCATGGAAGAGCTTTATAAAGACAAGCGTTTTTTCCAGAATTATATTCCATATTTAAGCGACGTAGAAAAAATGGGTGTACACAAAGCCCCCATCATGGAATTTGCCAACAGCAGCTATGCTGCCAGTTGTTACCGGGAATTATGGACAGAGATTAAGGAAGGTGTTTTATAAAAATTAATCTTAAAATTTATTTAATTAGTTTTGCAACTTATGAAGAAAGAATTAACCAGCTGGTTCAGCCCGGCACTTCAGAAAGACATGCCCATCGTTACTTATGGCGATTATGGTAAGGCAATTTTATTTGTACCTACGGCAGCAGCAGATTACCTGGAGTATGAGCGCTTTCAAATGATGGAAACACTGGCCCCTTTTATCAATGGAGGCAAGATAAAGGTATTCTCTATCAACAGTATCAATAACGAAAGCTGGTTGAACAAAGAAATGGAGGGAGCCCACAAAGCCATACGCCAAAACCAGTTTAACGAATATGTTTATAATGAAGTGGTGCCCTTCATAAAAAACAGCACTTCAAACGAAACAGAGATCATTACCTGCGGCGCTTCATTTGGAGCCCTGCACAGTATGAACCTGTTTTTAAAACGCCCCGACCTAATAAACGGTGTAATTGCCATGAGTGGCGTATACGACCTCACAGAATATACAGATGGCTATTTTGATGAACAGGTATATTTCAACAGCCCTATGCTTTATATCAGCAAGCTGGAAGACCATTCCATCCTGGAACAGATCCGTAAAAGTCCCCATGTTCATATTTTAACCGGCAGCGGTGCCTACGAAGACCCCAATGCTTCAAAAGCCTTTGCAGGGCTGCTTTACAGCAAAGGAATCAACTACGAGCTGGATGTATGGGGTGAAGAATGGAAGCATGACTGGCCTACCTGGAGGGCTATGTTACCGGTCTATTTTGAAACCCGGTTCTGATTTTTTAAAATTTCTGCACAATAATATCAGGGCATTTTCAGTTAAGTAAGGAAACCCAAAAACTCCTGAACAGTGAAAAACCCCTTACTGCTTTTCACCATTAAGTGTTCTGTAATACTATATTTTGCCGCATGTACGGGCATTGGAGATTATGCAGCCGATATAACTGCAACTCCGTATGTGACCAAAGGAACCTGGAAACTGAACCTTTACAATACAGTAAATAAAAGCCAGGTTGATGATCTTACGGCATACACATTCAAATTTGATCCGGGAGGAAAGATAATAGCCAGTAAAGATGGTATGAAGATAACGGGCAATTGGTCGGAAGATGAAATTTTAAAAAGAATTACCATCAGTCTTGACACAAAAGACCCGGCTTTGAAAAAATTGAATGATTACTGGAGTATTTCAACAATTACCAAAACAGGCGTTAGTTTAAAAAACAGCAAAGACCCTTTGAAGGGCGGCTTACAAATAACCAGCCTGTAATAAAGATAGTTTCTATTATTTGAGTTTAATGAACTTAAAAAGCTGTTCCATTCATGGAGTGGCTTTTTAAGTTTTTAAGAACTGTTGATTGACGGGCAGATTTGTTTTACTTTTATGCCATGTCAAAGAAATTATTTTTATTAGATGCATTTGCATTGGTCTTCCGTGCATATTATGCACTCATCCGCAATCCGCGTGTTACCAGCAAGGGCCGCAATACCAATGCCCAGTTTGGATTTACAAACACCATCATCGAACTGATAAGAAATCAAAACCCTACCCATATGGCAGTATGTTTTGATACGCATGCGCCAACCGAACGCCATACCGATTTTGCCGATTACAAAGCCAACCGCCAGGAAACGCCTGAGGATATTTTATCGGCAGTGCCGGATATAAAGAGAATTATTGAAGCGCTCAACATTCCAGTAATTGCTATTGATGGTTACGAAGCCGATGATGTAATTGGTGCCCTGGCCAAGATGGCTGAGAAAGAAGGTTATGAAGTATATATGGTTACACCCGATAAGGATTATGGCCAGTTAGTTTCAGAAAATATAAAAATTTACAAACCGCCATACCAGGGTGGAAAGTTTGAAATACTGGGGCCAAAAGAAGTTTGTGAAAAATGGGATATTGAAAGGGTTGACCAGGTAATAGATATGCTTGGGCTGATGGGTGACGCAGTGGATAATATCCCCGGCATTAAAGGAGTTGGTGAAAAAACGGCAGCTAAGCTGCTGAAGGAATATGGAACGCTGGAAAATATCTTAGACAATGCTGATAAGATAAAAGGCAAGCTGGGCGAAAAAGTAATGGAAGGAAAAGAACTGGCGCTGATGAGTAAAAAATTAGCTACCATCATTTTAAATGTTCCGGTTGAGTTTAATGAAAAGAATTTTTTAATTGAGGAGATGAACAAACCAGCTTTAAAAGAGATTTTTGAAGAGCTGGAATTTAAAACTTTAGGTAAACGTATTTTGGGAGAAGAAGCCCCCCCGCCCCCCGAAGGGGGGATCCAGGACTCTGCTGGAACAAAGAGTTCAACTCAAAAAGTACAATTAGATTTGTTTGGAAATATTATTGAGCAACCCGAGCCCGTTGCTGTTAAGATCAAAGCAGAAGATGATATTGTACTTGTTGACAAAAACATCAACAATACGCCACATGATTATTCCCTTGTTCAAACTGATACAGAAATAAATGAACTGGTTAAGTATTTATCTGCCAGCGATGAAATTTGTTTTGATACTGAAACTACGGGCATTGATGCTAATGATGCCGAAATGGTGGGTATGAGTTTTTCCGTTAAACCCGGCGAAGGATTTTATGTTTTCTGTCCGCCCGATCAGAAAGAAACTTCAAGGCGTCTTAAGTTTTTTGAACCTCTTTTCAATGATGTATCGAAAACCTGGATAGGACATAATATCAAATATGATATGCTGATATTAAAATGGTATGGTTATGAACTTGCCGGAGATACTTTTGACAGCATGCTGGCTCATTTTGTAATTGAACCCGATGGGAAAAACGGCATGGATGCATTAAGCGAAAAATTTTTAGGATACGAGCCCGTACACATCGAAGAACTCATTGGTAAGAAAGGTAAGGGACAGGGAAACATGAGAGACCTGGAACCGGAAAAAATAAAAGATTATGCTTCGGAAGATGCAGATATCACTTTACAATTAAAGAATGTACTCCTGCCCTTGTTAAAACAAAAGGAAGTTGAGAAAGTTTTTTATGAAGTAGATAATCCGTTGGTAAAGGTTTTAACCGCAATGGAATTTGAGGGCATAAAAATAGATGAGGGATTTTTAAATGATTATTCAAAAGCGCTGGAAAAAGATGCAAAGGAAGCCGAAGAAAGTGTTTACAAACAGGCGGGTGTCCGTTTCAATTTAGCATCTCCAAAACAAGTGGGCGAAGTATTATTTGATAAAATGCAGATTGACCCCAAGGCAAAAAAAACCAAGACAGGCCAGTATGCAACCGGCGAAGACGTACTATTGAAACTCGCCAGTAAGAATAAAATTGTTGATGATATTTTATCCTTCCGTGAGTTTACTAAATTGAAATCAACTTATGTAGATGCGCTGCCGCTGATGATCAATAAAAAAACAGGGCGGGTGCATACATCGTATGCACAGGCAGTTGCGGTTACCGGCAGGTTGAGCAGTAATAATCCAAATCTTCAAAATATTCCCATCCGTACTGAAAGAGGAAGAGAGATACGCAAGGCATTTATTCCAAGAGATAAAGACCATGTGCTGATCTCTGCCGATTACTCCCAAATTGAATTACGCATTGTTGCCGCCATCAGCGGCGATGAAAATATGTGTGAAGCATTCCGGACAGGAAAAGACATTCACAGTGCAACAGCCGCTAAAGTTTTTAATGTAGATGAAAAAGATGTAACCAAAGAAATGCGTTACAAAGCCAAGAGCGTGAACTTCGGAATCATTTACGGTCAGGGTGCATTTGGCCTTGCCGAAAATTTAGGCATCAGCCGTAGTGAAGCGAAAGAGATTATTGATAATTATAAAAAACAATTCCCAAATATTCAGAAATACATGGATGATACCATTCATTTTGCACAGGAACATGGTTATGTGCAAACCCTGATGGGTCGTAAGCGCTGGTTAAGGGATATCAACAGCGCCAACTTTACGGTACGTGCTTTTGCCGAACGCAATGCCATCAACTCACCCATACAGGGCTCAGCGGCCGATATGATAAAACTGGCGATGATAAAAATTCACAAGGAGTTCAGCAAACATAATTTCAAATCAAAAATGTTGCTGCAAGTTCATGATGAACTGGTTTTTGATGCACACAAATCTGAGATTGAAAAAATTAAACCCATCATTTTAAATTGTATGCAAACTGCATTGGCATTACCTAATGCCGTGCCAACTGATGCAGAATTAGGGATGGGTGATAGCTGGCTGGAAGCGCATTAAGATTTTTAGTCTTCGTCAGGGTTAACTCTCACAATGAAGAATAATTATGGATAAAAAACAAAAAAAAGCACCGCTATGGATTATAGTATTGTTGCTTGTTGTAGCAATGTTTTGCCTATACTATATATTGTCCACTCCTATTGTCACCCCAAAACTACCTCCTTCATCAATTCATAGATAATCAGTCAATCATATAGGTCTCCATTTGAAAGATGACTTATCCTTAACTTATCTTTGCCTGATGAAACCAACCCTTATTTACTGTTACGATGCTTACTGCGGCTGGTGCTACGGCTTCAGCACGGTAATAAAAAAAATCGCAGCAGATTATAAAGACAAACTTGAAATTGAAGTTTTAAGTGGTGGCATGTTGATTGGCGATTATGTTATGCCAATTGAAAAGACAGCACCCTTTATCCTGGATGAATATAAAAAGGTGGAAGCGCTCTCCGGAGTAAAATTCGGTGATGATTTTTTATGGCATATCAACAATCCTGACAAAAGTGACTGGGTGATGAACTCCGAAAAACCCGCCATCGCTTTGTGCATTTTAAAAGAATACTATCCAGAAAGGCAACTGGAATTTGCCACCGATCTGGAGCATGCATTAAAATACGAAGGCCGCGACCTGGATGATGATGAAGCATATCGCCACCTGCTTGACAAATACAATATTCAACCCGAAGCATTTTACACAAAACTTAAGGCAGAAGAATACAAAGAAATGGCTTATTACGAATTTGCATTGATGAAACAGTTGCAGGTAAATGGTTACCCAACTGTTTTTATTCAAACAGGCGCATTAAAATTCGTAATGGTTGCAAGGGGCTATACCGCTTATGATGAACTGCAGCCACGGATTGATAATGTATTGGCAAATCCCGAAAAATGACCTTCCTTTCTTTTTATTTCTTAACATAATTTGTATTTTACCGTTCCAAAAAAACAAACTATATGAAAAAAATTATTCTGGCAACCTGCTCGGCAATGCTCTTGCTGGTTGCATGTAACGATGTAACTAAAACTGATGCCGCATCAACAGCCGAGGCCGCTCCTGAAGTAAAAAAAGAAGAAGCCTGGGTACCTGTTGACTCAGCCACAATGATGAAGGCCATGATGGATTATGGAACAGTAGGCAAGATGCATGAAATGATGGCATCCTGGAATGGCACCTGGACCGGAGAAACCACCATGTGGGAATATGAAGGGGCTGCTCCTCAAAAATCAACAGGTACTGCTGTAAACAGCATGATACTTGGCGGCCGTTACCAAAGCAGTAAGCATACCAGCAATATGATGGGAATGCCTTTTGAAGGCAACGCAACTATGGGTTACGACAATGCAACAAAACAGTTTGTATCTACCTGGGTAGACACCTGGAGTACCGGTATTATGACTATGAGTGGCCCATGGAATGAATCTGCAAAAACACTTACCCTCTCCGGAACAATGCCTGATATATGCAGACCCGGAAAAGAATGTTCAATGAAAGAAATTTTTACTATCATTGACGACAACACACAAAAAATGGAAATGTATGGCCCTGATCCAAAAACAGGGAAAGAATATAAAATGATGGAGATCAGTCTCAGCCGGAAAAAATAATTTTATGATAATAAAACCCTGAACATTTTTCAGGGTTTTATTTTGCAGTTAATATTTATCATGGAAATGAAAGAAACCACATGTAAACACTAACCGTTCATACATTTTTTTTGTATAAACAGCCCTCAATTAGTATTTTGTAAAAAAACAATTATGAGAAAGATTACATTAATTTTCTGCTCTGTTGCTTTTATTATGATATCATGTAATAATAAAACAGAGGAAGCTACACCAACAAATGATTCGGTTCCCGCTACAGGAACAGCAGATGCAAAAAAAGAAACTCCGACGGCAGCAATGCCCGATTCGGCTGCCATGATGAAAGCATGGCAGGATTTTAATACCCCTGGTGACATGCACAAGTGGCTGGAACAAACAAATGGTTCCTGGGATGTTGATATCAGCCATTGGATGGACCCCGCAGCCCCGCCAACAAAATCAAAAGCAACTTATGTACAATCTTCAACAATGGGCGGGAGATTTGTAGTTGGTAAATTTAAAGGCGCCGCTTTTGGACAACCGATGGAAGGTACAAGCACTATGGGGTTCGATAATGCTAAGAAATTATTTGTATGTACATGGCTTGATAATTTGGGTACAGGTATTGTTTATATGACAGGTACTTACGACGATAAAACAAAAACCCTGAACCTGAAAGGGTTTCAAACTGACCCGATGACCGGAAAAGACAGTAATATCAGGGAAGAAATGACCATGATAGATAATGACAGTTACACGATGATTATGTTTGGAGATGGATTTGATGGCAAAGAAATGAAGTTTATGGAAGGAACCTATAAGCGAAAAAAATAACCAATTAAAAAGCCGGCCTTAAAATAGATTTAAGGCCGGCTTTTTTATCATGATTCTCTAAAAATTAAACAGTCCCGCCAATCCAAAAATATTGGGTTTGTTTTCGTTAATCGCCTTCATATAAGAAAGCCTTATTTCAATATTCTTATGTTGTTTTCCTACACCCAATCTTACACCCGCATTTGCAGCCGGTCCGTATGTGTTGGAGGAATAACTATCAGTGTAATTACCTGTACCGGGATCATAAATCCCATCTGTTAAATAATCTCCGTGGTGATAACCAAAGCCTGCGCCCGCAAAATATCCGAATTTTTGCCTGTTCTCTTTTGTAGAACCTCTGCCCATATTTAAGTTCAGAATAAGCGGAGCATTTAAAATAAGGCCAACTGAACTGCTTCCGTTGCTGTAGTAGTTCCCATAATAGTCGTAATAACCGGAGGTAGTTGCAGATATACCAACTGACAATGGAATACCAACAGAAACGGAAAGGCTTTCTGTTTCTAAAAAATTAAACCTTGGAGAATAAGTAAACCCTTCGCCAAAACCAATATCACTATTACCGCCCTGGGCTGTTGTACTGCCAATAACCGTAATACCAACACCATGCATAAAAGACTGGCAGAAAACAGTACTAAAACAAAGTACCAGAGCTGCAGAAAGAATGATCGTTTTCATAATAAATTTTTAAGTTTAAATAAAGTTCCGGGGCAACCCCGATCGATTAAAAAGTTTGCAAATATATATACCGGATTTAATGTATAAAAATATTTTATCGTTTTTCTGTAACCCTGTCAATGGGCAGAAACTAAAAAAGCTATCTGAATTTTTACATTCAAATAGCTTCTGTTGCTTTACGGGGGTACTGTAATTAACTTAAATATTTTTTTGGTTTTTTTTAATTAGCTGAATAAACCACCTTTCTTTAATTCACGGGTGCTTTCGCCGATTAAAAATCCATTCTGATAGATCTGTACAGTATAATTGCCTTTTTTGAAATCAGCGCCTGGAATGAAAGCAAATTCAACATTCTTCTTTTTAGCTGTTTCCAGGTCAACAGGTAATTTAGCAGTATATGCCATATCACCGGTTTCACGTGCTGTGAACATTTCTGATCCTGTATTAATTGCTTTACCATCAGGGCCAATAACCAATACATAAACATCAGTTGTACCAGGTTGAACAATACGGTTGCTTACATCAAAACTAACCAGGAATTTATCTACACGCTTTGCTGTAGTTGAAACTTTTTCTTTTCCTGATTTTTTTACATTGATTGGTGTAATGATAATATTGCTTGCATTTAGTGTAGAAGCAACATCAACTTTCTTTTCAAGCTCCTGCTTAACTACGGTAGTAGCTGTCAGGTCCTGTGTTAATTTTTCCCTCTCCTGGGTTAATACAACTTTATCATTGTTTAACATCTGGTTTTCTTCTGTTAACCTTGCCACATCCATTTCCAGGCTTGATATCTTATCATTCAATGATGCAATAAGTGTTTTAGCCCTGGCTAACTCAGATGATGTTGCATTTTTCTTATTCAGAATGCTCCTTATCTCAGCTTTAGTTTTAGCTATTTCACTATTCTTTTCTTCTAACTGGCTTTGAAGGCCTGTGTTAACGGTTGACATAGAATCCAGGCGTGCCAGTGATGCGTCAAAGCTATTTTGTACTTCACTTTTTTCAGCACTTACTGTAGCTATTTGTGTTTCCTTAACCTTAATTGTTTCAGCAGTCTGGTTTTTTGCATATACCAAATAACCAGAAACAGCTATCAGGCCAACAGCCAAAACAACTATAATAGCATTTTTGTAATTTTTACCCTTTGCAGCCTGTGCAGACGGGCTTGGAAAATTTGTTTCTGACATAATATTGAGATTTTTAAGTTTAAAATTGTTTTTAATTAAGCACTTGGTTTAAACACTTCAACACAAAACCAAAACCGTGCCATATTTCCTTTTTATGCAACTTTCAGGATAATTTTCGTTCTAAATTTTATCAAAATAGTACCTATACTTTCCATTTATACTATAATAATCAAGAGGGGTTTATAGTGTATTTTACCAGAATAAACCATTTAGATAATTATTTTCTTTCTTACACTCAGTTCTTAAAAAGGTTATCTTCGGAAACTATAAAAAGATAGTTTGGAATTTGATACCATTATCATCGGTTCGGGGGCAGGAGGCCTTTCTGCTGCGCTCTGCCTTGCACGTGCCGGGCAAAAAGTAGCTGTAATAGAGCAACACTATGTGCCTGGTGGCTGGTGCCATAGTTTTTATATAGACGGGCATCGGTTTAGCCCTGGCGTTCACTATGTTGGCGGGCTGGATAAAGGAAAATCTACCAGTAATTTATACAAAGGATTGGGCATTGCCAACGAGCTTGTCTTTTTCAGAATGAATAAAGATGCATATGAGCATTGCTGGATTGGTGATGAACGCATTGATATGCCTGCCGGTGCAGATAACCTGATTGAATCGCTTTCAAAACGTTTTCCTGCGGAGAAAAAAGGGATTAAAAAATACATCAACATGGTAAGAACAGTAAGTAAAGAACTGTTTCTTATTCCTAAAATGAGTGGCTTTTGGGATAATGTAACCATTGCTTATCGCACCAGGCACTTGGGCAAATACGGCTTGTTCAAATTAAAGCGGGTAATTGGCTGGTATCTTAAAAACCCTGTTTTAAAAACGGTGTTAAATATCCAATGCGGCGATCATGGCCTGCCACCGGCCAAAGCAAGTTTTCCGTTTCATTGTGCATTAATGGATCATTACTTTAATGGAGGCTTTTATCCAATGGGTGGCGGCGCTGCCATTGTAAAAGCCATGACAAATGCGATTAAAAAATATGGTGGAGAAATTTATACAGGCGTTGGGGTAAAAAAGATTTTATTGCAGGGTGATAAAAAAAAGAAAGTCATTGGTGTAGAACTGGAAAACGGCGAAATTATGCATGCCGGCCATGTAATTTCAAATGCAGATCCAGCCACTACCTATAAACTTATTGGCCACGAAAATTTAAGTGATAAACTAAATAAAAAACTGCTGGCCACCCGTTACTCGGTTACTTCATTAATGTTTTTTATTACGGTTGATATTGACGTACGTGCTGCCGGGCTTGACTCTGGTAATATTTGGTATCTACCCAACAAAGATATAGATGGCGTTTTTGAAGACCTTGCCAGGGAATCTGTTTTAGAAAAAGATGAATTTGAATCTTTGTTCATCAGCTGCTCTTCATTAAAAGATCCGTTAAGTTTTAATGGAAAAGAACATACCATTGAAGTGGTAACTTTTATTGATTACGATTCGTTTAAAGCCATGAAAGCCGAACGTGGCGGAACGGATGAAAAATACAGTAAGATAAAAGAAAGACTCTCGGAGAAACTTCGAAATACCCTAAAAAGAATTTTACCAGCGGTGCATGATAATATTGTACAGATGGAAGTGGGCACGCCGTTTACCAACGAATTTTATACCAATACCACCAAAGGAAATGTATATGGTACCGAAAAGGGTTTCTGGCAAACCGGTCCTTTTTCTTATGAAGCAAAAACCGAAATTGAAAACCTGTATATGTGTGGTGCCAGTATTATGAGTCATGGCGTGGCAGGGTCTAGTATTTCGGGAGTAAAAACAGCGGCAGTGGTTTTGGGTTGTACCGAGGAAGATCTGATTAAGGAAGATGAAACGCAGGAAGTACGTATATATGATGCTGAAGACAGCAGCCAATGGCCCGAATGGATACACAAAAGGATGGCCGACAAGAAAAAACGTACCGAGGGCAAATTGGCCAATGCAGTATAGCGTCTCCTAGACTAAATTCCGTTAATTTTACAGCTTTACTTTTAATCCTAATCAAAACTAATAATGACGGGTTCTGTTTTAATGGGGGGAAGTGTTAATGATAAGAAGCTGTGTGTTATAATTCCTACATATAATAACGCCGCTACCCTGGCAGGCGTAATAACGGATGTGAGTGGATACACAAAAGAAATCATTGTAGTTAACGACGGCTCAACTGATGAAACAGTTCAACTTGTAAAAAATTTCCCCGCAGTACAATTTATGAATTACCCAAAAAATGTGGGTAAGGGCTGGGCGCTACGCAAAGCATTTAAATATGTCATCGAAAAAGGTTATGATTATGCAATTACAATCGATTCGGACGGGCAGCATTTTGCAAAAGACCTGCCCTTGTTTTTCGAAAAGGTAAAAGAATTTCCGAATGCCATTATTATTGGCGCAAGAAATATGAAGCAGGATTCGGTGCCCGGCGGCAGCAGCTTTGGTAATAAATTTTCAAACTTTTGGTTTAAGGTTGAAACCGGCAAAACCAGTACTGATACGCAGTCTGGCTATCGGCTGTATCCATTGCAGGCACTTAAAAATATGCGGTTTATCACACGTAAATACGAATTTGAAATTGAAGTGCTGGTACGTGCTGCATGGAATGGCGTTGATGTGGTGTCTGTTCCCGTAACGGTTTATTATGCGCCAAAGGAAGAAAGGATTTCACATTTCCGCCCATTCAAAGATTTTTTCCGCATCAGTATTTTAAATACGGTTTTGGTGCTGATTGCATTTCTCTACATCAAGCCACGTGACTTTTTGAGAATATTGTTCGGCAAAAAGAAATTTAAAAAACTACTGGATGATCACTTGTTTAATCCGCATCACTCGCCGCAACTAAAAGCCATGTCGGTTGCATTCGGCATTTTTATGGGTATTGTTCCCATCTGGGGATTTCAGCTGGTAGCGGCTATTTTTCTGGCGGTATTACTAAAGTTGAACAAACCACTGGTGATTGTTGCAGCCAACATCAGCATCCCGCCAATGATACCTGTAATCATTTTTTTAAGTTATAAAACCGGTGCTTTCTGGATGGGCGCAAATGCTATGCAGATAGATTTCAGCAGCAGCATCACACTTGATTCGATAAAGAAAAACCTGGTACAATATATTTATGGCAGTATCACACTTGCCATTGTTGCTGCAATAGCTTTCGGGTTGCTTACCTTTATTTTTTTAAAACTGATTGAAAAGAAACGAACTGCTGTTTTATAAGTTTACTTGTACATGAAGAAGATCTTGCTGAACATTTATGGGTTTTTTCAAAAGCGTCAATTGGCTTTATATATTGTGTTTGCCGTAATTTTTTTACTGGCAGCATGGTTTGCCTGGCAGGTAAAATTTGAAGAAGATATTTCCAAAATATTACCAAAGGATAAAAAAATTGAAAAGCTGAACGAAGTTTTTCAAAATTCAAAGTTCATGGATAAGCTGGCGGTTACGGTATCGTTAAAAGATACAACCGCTGATGCAGAACCCGACAGTCTTATTGCTTATGCTGATGAACTTGCAGAAAATATAGAACTGAAACTTACTCCCTACATCAGTAAAATAAATGTAAAGGTTGATGACGGACTGGGATTGGAATTATTTGAAACGGTAAGTAATCACTTGCCTGTGTACCTCAACGAAAAAGATTACACCGAAATTGATTCGCTGATTCAGCCTGCAAGGGTTAAGCAAACGCTGGAACAGAATTTCCGTACACTTACTTCGCCATCAGGCTTCGCCTTAAAAGCCATGATTAGTAAAGACCCGGCGGGCATAACTTTCCTGGGATTAAAAAAACTGCAGCAATTACAGTACGACGAAAATTTTGAGCTTTACGATAATTATATTCTTACCAAGGACAGAAAACACCTGATGCTTTTCATCACACCAAAGTATCAACCCAATAACACGGGTAAAAATGCTTTGCTGTTAAAAGGACTGGATAGTTTAATAGACAATAATAACAGTTCCGTTACAGCAACTTATTTTGGTGCGACTGCTGTATCGGTTGGTAATGCGTTGCAGTTGCGTAAAGATTCTATGCTTACTCAAGGCATAACCATTCTCTTCATCATTGTTTTCTTGGGATTTTATTTCCGCAGGAAAAGAGCGCCGTTCATAATACTGGTACCTGTAATTTTTGGAGTTGTGTTTTCTTTGGCCGCCATTTATTTTTTAAAAGGAAGTATATCGGTTATTGCATTGGGTACCGGCTCAGTTGTGCTGGGCATTGCTGTAAATTATTCACTTCATGTTTTTAATCATTACCGGCATACAAGAAATATTGAACAACTAATCGGCGACCTTGCCATACCCATGACGGTAGGCAGCTTCACCACCATAGGCGGTTTTTTATGCCTGCAGTTTGTTGAATCTGAAATGCTGAAAGACCTGGGATTGTTTGCAGCATTCGGTTTGATAGGCGCTTCACTTTGTTCGCTGATCTTTCTTCCGCATTTTATTTCTTCAAAAAAAGAACAGGCTGCACATAAAGGCAACGAGTTTTCCTGGATTGATAAAATTGCTTCTTTAAAACCTGAACACAGTAAATATCTTGTGCTCCTCATTCTTGCCCTCTCCATTTTCTTTGCATTCTGGGTTGGGAAAGCAGGTTTTGAATCGGATTTGCAGAACATGAATTTCATGAGCCGCAAATTGAAGGAATCGGAAAAGAAGCTAAACCAGATCAATCAGTATGCTTTGCAATCTGTTTATTTAGTTACCGAAGGAAAAACTTTAGATGACGCATTGGTTAATAATGAAAAACTGGTAACTCAGATTGAAAAACTGCAGGATAAAAATATTGTAAAGAAATATTCAGGCGTTTCTTCACTCATCATTTCCGATTCTTTACAACGGGTAAGAATTGAACACTGGAATAAATACTGGACAGCAGAAAAGAAACAGGCGCTCATGGCTACGCTGGTTAAAGAAGGTGTGGCACTAAAATTCAATACATCGGCATTTGATAATTTTAAGATGATGCTGGATAATGCATACGAACCAGTAGATAAGGATGCGATGGCAGACGTGCGAAAGAATTTCCTGGATGATTATATAACCGAAAAACCCGGGAAGACAACGGTTGTTACATTGGTAAAAACTGTTCCTGAAAAAAGGCATGAAGTTTACAATGCATTCGAAAATGAAGAGCATGTTACGGTCCTCGACAAACAATACCTCACCAAACGATTTGTGGAAATCATCAATGCCGATTTTACAAGCATTGCTTTAATGACCTCCATGCTGGTGTTTTTTGTTTTGCTGTTGGTGTACGGAAGAATAGAACTGGCGCTGGTTTCATTCATTCCTATGGCCATAAGCTGGGTATGGATTTTGGGTATCATGGGTTTATTCAGCATTCAATTTAATATCATCAACATCATTATCTCTGCATTGATATTTGGCCTGGGCGATGATTACAGCCTGTTCATCATGGATGGATTATTGCAGGAATATAAAACCGGGAAAAAGAATCTTTCTTCTTTTAAATCTTCTATCATCTTATCAGCAGTAACAACTGTTGCGGGGCTTGGTGTATTAATTTTTGCACAACACCCGGCGTTGCGGTCTATTGCATTAATTTCAATTATTGGGATTCTTTGTGTTGTGATTATGGCGCAAATTTTAATTCCGTTTTTATTTTCTATTTTGATAGAGAACCGTGTTAATAGAAACCGTTTTCCCTGGACGTTTTGGGGATTCATCAAATCATCATTTGCATTTTCTTATTTTATCGGCTGGAGTGTAACGTTCACCATCATTGCCTATCTCTTTTCTTTGTTCAACATAAAAGAAAGAGGAAAGCTGCTTTACCATAAAATTATTGCAAGGGTTTGCAGGCGGCTGGTGTATATCATGATCAATGTAAAAAAGAAGATCATCAATCTGCCCGAAGAAAAATTTAAAACACCTGCCATCATCATTGCCAATCACCAGTCATCGCTGGACATTCTGCCGCTGATCATGCTGCATCCAAAGCTGCTCATGTTAACTAATAACCGGAAATGGAATTCTCCACTATTTGGTAAAGTCCTTCGCATGGCTGATTATTTTCCATCGGAGCAAATTGAAAATGACCTGGCCCTGATCGAAGACAGAATTAAAAATGGGTATTCAGTAATTATTTTCCCCGAAGGAACAAGATCTGAAGACGGTGTGATAAAACGTTTCCATAAAGGGGCATTTTATCTTGCCGAAAAGCTGAATGTAGATATTCTGCCCATCATGATTCATGGCACCAATTATACACTCACCAAAAAGGATCAGCTTTTAAAAGACGGGCAACTAACTGTAAAAATATTACCAAGAATAAAACCGGATGATAAAACTTATGGCAATGGCTATGCCGAGAGAGCAAAAGGAATCGGCCGTTATTTCCGTACAGAATTTGAAATGCTGAGGGCAGAAATTGAACAACCAAAATATTTCCGTCAGCAGCTCATCTATAATTATCTCTACAAAGGTCCGGTGCTGGAATGGTATATGCGTATAAAAACCCGACTCGAAAAAAATTATCAGCCTTTTAATGATATCATTCCAAAGCAGGGAAAGATACTGGATATTGGCTGTGGCTACGGTTTTATGCCATATATGTTATCTTTTGCAGCTAAGGAACGGCAAATTACCGGCATTGATTACGACGAAGAAAAAATTGATACCGCCAATCACTGCTTCAGCAAAACCAATAACATTAATTTTGTACACAGCGATGTGATGCGTTTTGATTTTGAAAAATACGATTGCATCATCATGGCAGATATGTTACACTATTTACAACCAGATGAGCAAATAGTGGTTATCAATAAATGTATCAGCAATCTAAACAGCAGTGGCATGATTATCATAAGAGATGGCGATAAGGATAAAGAAGCGATGCATAAAAAAACAAAGATCACCGAATTTTTATCCACCAAAGTTGTAAATTTTAATAAAACAAAGGAAACGGGCTTAAGTTTTTTATCGGGCAACATGATTAGAACCATGGCAACAGCAAACAAGATGAGCTGTGATGAAATTGCAGATTCAAAACTAACATCGAACACCATATTTATTTTAAAAGCAGCAGCAAATTAATGGCAGAAGAATTTGACATAGTGATTATCGGCAGCGGTATGGGCGGATTGGTATGTGCTGATATACTTGGCAGGGAAGGCTATAAAGTTTGTGTGCTGGAAAAAAACAAACAGATTGGCGGCTGCCTGCAAACCTATGTTCGTGATAAAGTCATCTTCGATTCAGGTGTACATTACCTGGGCGGATTGGGAAAAGGACAAAATCTTTACCAGGTGTTTAAATACCTGGGCATCATCAACAAGCTGAAGCTGCAGAAAATGGACGAAGATGTTTTTGATAAGATCATTATTGAAAACGATGATAAGGAATATGTTTATGCACAGGGTTACGAAAATTTTATTCAGCATTTACTAAAGGATTTTCCAAATGAAGAAAAAGCACTGCGGTTGTATTGCAATAAAATAAAAGAAGTGTGCAGCAAATTCCCTTTGTATAATTTACGGGCCGGTGGCGACGTGAATGAGAAGACACCTGTGTTGTCAATTGACACAAAAGCTTTTATTGAATCAATTACTGATGATAAAAAACTACAGGCAGTATTGGTGGGTAATAACATGCTTTATGTTTTGCAGGAAAACAAAACACCATTTTATGTGCATGCCATGATATTGAACAGTTATATAGAAAGCTCCTGGAAATGTATAGACGGGGGATCGGAGATTGGAAAACATATTGCAAAAAACATCCGGCAGCACGGAGGAGATATACGCCGCAATACCGAAGTGGTAAGAATTGTTGTTGAGGAAGGTAAAGCAAGTTCGGTAGAATTAAAAGACGGATCCAAGCTTTATGCAAAAAACTTTATCAGCAATATGCATCCGGTGCGTACGCTGGATATGATTGAAAGCAACCTTATTAAGCATGCTTACAAAAACAGGGTTAAAAACCTGGAAAACTCATGCGGCGGTTTTATTGTAAATATCGTTTTCAAAAAGGATTCTTTTAAATACATAAAAAACAATTATTATTATCACAAAGAAGGCCATGTATGGTCAATGACTGAACATACTGAAGAGAACTGGCCGCTCAGTTATTGTGTATTTTTTTCAGCCGCCTCCAGGTCGCCTGAATTTGCTGAGTCGATGACCCTGCTTGCTTATATGAAATACGACGAAGTGAAACAATGGGAACAAACTTTTAACACGGTTGCCGAAGCAGACGACAGGGGGCCTGAATATGAAGCATTCAAAATCCGCAAAGCAGAGAAGTTACTGGATTGTGTGGAAGAAAAATTTCCAGGCCTGCGGGAATGTATAAAAACATTTTACACAGCTACTCCACTTTCGTATCGTGACTATGTTGGCAACGATGATGGTTCGATGTATGGCATTGCAAAAGACTATCAAAACCCATTGAAAACTTTTATCTCTCCACGTACAAAAATTCCTAACCTGTATTTAACCGGTCAAAATCTTAATTTACATGGCATATTGGGTGCCACTATGAGCGGACTGGTAACCTGCACTGCGTTTTTAGGAAATGAAGACATCATTGAAAAGATCAGAAATGCTTAAAAGAAAAAAATTCTGGAAACGGGTTGGTTATGTTTTCGGCAGCATTTTATTGTTACTGCTGATTGCTGTTATATATATAGTACAGGTTTCGAAAGTTTATCCGCCAAAGATTAAAGACATTAGCAGCCTGCAACTGCAGCGTACCGATCATGGCAATGGATTTTATACACTCAACAACAGTTGGTTCCGGCACAGCAACAGTGGCCTGTATGAAATGTATGTTGAAGGTGATCCTTTTGAAATGGGCGTCATCAACGGAAAGTTAAGCGAAGAACTGGTGGTAAGGCAGGAAGATCATTTTGCAGAACAGATCAATAAAATGGTGCCGTCAAAATTCCAACGTAATTATTTAAAGTACATGATTGGTTTTTTTAACCGCAATCTCGATAAAAATGTAAAAGAAGAATACCTCGAAGAAATTTACGGCGTTTCTGGATCTGCCTCACCCAAATACCAATACCTCGGCAATAATTACCAACGAATTTTAAATTACCATGCTGCACATGATATTGGCCATGCAGTGCAAAACCTGGCACTGGTTGGCTGCACTTCTTTTGGCACCTGGGGCACTATGTCGCAAGACAGTACGATGATCATTGGCCGCAATTTTGATTTTTATGTAGGCGATAAATTTGCCGAAGATAAAATTGTGGCTTTCTTTAACCCAAAACAGGGACATAAGTTTATGACGGTTACATGGGGCGGATTTGTGGGTGCAGTATCCGGTATGAATGATCAGGGATTGTCAGTTACCATCAACGCTGCTAAAACAGATCTGCCAACGGGTTCAGCCACACCAGTATCAATTGTTACAAGAGAAATTCTGCAATACGCAAAAAATATTGAGGAAGCAATTGCTGTTGCAAAGTCGAGAAAGATGTTTGTATCGGAATCTTTTCTGGTTGCATCTGCAAACGATAATAAAGCAGTGATCATTGAAAAAACACCCGATGCATTGGATGTGTATGATCCACGGAAAGACTTTATTGTTTGCGCCAATCATTTTCAAAGCCCTTCACTTTCAAAAACAAAAATGAATATGGAGCAGGAGAATGAAAGCGCTTCGATGTATCGCTACAAAAGATTAACTCAATTGCTGGATGCAAACGGAAAGAACACGGTGCAAAAGACGATAAACATTTTACGTGACCAGAAAGGGTTGAACGGTGCCAACATCGGCATGGGAAACGAAAAAGCCATCAACCAGTTGATCGCCCATCACTCAATTGTTTTTGAACCGAAAAAATTACTGGTCTGGATTTCCACTTCTCCCTGGCAATTGGGTGACTATGTGGCTTACGACCTGAATAAGATATTTGCACTGCAAGGATTGAAAGAGAACAAAGAAATTGCCGACAGCAGCTTAACCATTGCCCCTGATTCTTTTTTATTAACCTCAGCCTATAAAAACTTTATTGTTTTTCGTACATTGAAGCAGCATATCATGGATGGCGGCAAAGTAAATGTGGACAGTTTGATAGCCAGTAATCCGGAGTTTTACAATGCTTATGTGTTAGCAGGGGATTATTTGTACAAGCAAAAAAACTATGCTGCTGCTCTGCGTAATTATCAAACAGCATTAACGAAGGTTATAGCAACAAAGAAAGAAGAAGATCATATTAATGAGCAGATAAAAAAGATAAATGAAAAGTGATTTTTGTAAAAATATGAACCACATAGAACACATAAGGAAATTACATAGGTCTATGTAACTATGTGCCTATGTGCCTATGTGGTTCAAAAAAATTAGATATGATATTTGGCATTGGTACCGACCTGGTTGACGTGGAAAGGCTGGCAGAAAAAATGGAGAAAAAAACTGGTTTTAAAGAACTGGTTTTTTCGGCCGATGAAATTGTTTATTGTGAGGCACGCACTTTTAAATACGAACATTATGCTGCCCGCTTTGCCGCCAAAGAGTCTTTTTTAAAAGCGATTGGCACAGGCTGGCGCAAGGGTACTGCATTTAATGAAATTGAAGTAGTTAATGATGAGCAGGGAAAACCAGAACTTCGATTTCTGGGCATCACTGCAAAAACGATTGAAAGCCTGAAAGCGGGGAAGATATTCGTTTCTCTTTCGCACACTAAAACAATGGCATCGGCGATAGTAATTATTGAAAACTGAAGAAAAAAATTATGGCAGCAAGTTATCCGAATAAAGAAGAGATCAAAACCATGCAGGGGCAACAACTGCAAAAGTTAATGGCATACCTGAATGAACATTCTCCTTTTTACAAAGAGTTGTTTACCCGAACACGGTTTAATATCGCCGGCATAAGATCGGTTGAAGACCTGGATGTGATACCCACCACCAATAAAGAAGATCTGCAACAACGCAATAATGATTTTTTATGTGTACCAACCAATAAGATTATTGAATACAGTTCTACCTCCGGCACATTGGGGAGCCCGGTTACCATTGCCCTTACCGAAAACGATCTGAACAGACTAACAACCAACGAATACAATTCTTTTATTTGTGCCGATGGAAAACCGGATGATATTTACCAGTTGATGTTGACACTTGACCGCCAGTTTATGGCAGGCATGGCGTATTATGCAGGGATTCGCAAACTGGGTGCAGGTATCATACGTCTTGGCCCGGGCGTTCCTTCATTACAATGGGAAACCATTTTTAAATTAAAACCAACAGCGATAGTTGCTGTGCCTTCATTTATTCTTAAACTGATTGCTTATGCAAATGAACATAAGATCGATATCAACAGTTCATCCGTAAAAAAAGCGATCTGCATTGGAGAAAATATCCGCAATGCTGATTTTAGTCTGAATATTCTGGGAAAGAAAATTACAGAAAGCTGGGATATCAAATTATATTCAACTTATGCATCTACCGAAATGCAAACAGCATTTACCGAATGTACAGCCTGCCAGGGGGGCCATTTGCAACCCGGGCTGCTGATTGTTGAATTGCTTGACGAAGCCAACAAACCCGTAAAAGCAGGTGAACCGGGTGAAGTAACCATTACAACACTGGGCGTGGAGGGCATGCCACTGCTGCGTTACAAGACCGGCGATATCTGTATGTATAATGATGAGCCATGCAGTTGCGGCAGAAACAGCCTGCGTCTTTCGCCATTGCTTGGCCGCAAAAAACAAATGATAAAGTTTAAAGGCACTACATTATATCCTCCAGCTCTGTTTGATTTGTTAAACGAAATGGAAGAAATTATTGATTTTGTTGCCGAAGTGTATAGCAATGATGTTGGCCTTGATGAAGTATTGTTACACCTGCATGTAGCCGATCATACAAAAGAAATTGACCGGAAACTAAGAGCAAATCTGCAGGCCCGGTTACGGGTAAGCCCCAAAGTGCAATATGTTTCCAAAGAAGAAATGCATAAAATTCAGTTTCCCGAAACAGGGAGAAAAGCGGTCAGGTTTATTGACAGGAGGAACTAAACTATTCCGGTTTCAACCAGACAAGATTCACGCTTTTATTATCTCCATCAATATGAAGACGAAGAGCGACGAGCATATCATTTGCCTTGTCGTAAACAGCAAACCCTAATGCAAGCACATCCCGTACTTTTTCATTAGCTGATTTTTCAAAAACATATTTACCTTCCGAAACTGTATTGGTTTCATTTATCGGAAAGTAAAAAGCATTGCTTTCACTGACAGCCCCGGCCTGCACAGGCGACTTACGATCCTTTAACCGTTCAATATTTCGTTGGTAGTCATTTATCAGAAAATAACTGCTTTCCTCCCGTTCCAAATAAAGGAACTTCCTGTAGGAATTTGCAAACGTTCCTCTAAATCCAAATGATCCAGGAAGATCTTGCCAGAAATTTCTCGGTAGCAGGAAAGAACCTGATAACTCTCCCGATTTCGTATAATTAGTAATGACGATGTTGCGATTTTCAAAATGACCACCGAAAAACCCTTCCTCAATGTATATAACCTGGAAACTTCCGTCCTTTTTAAAGACAACATCTTTTGGCTTGCCACTATTGTAATACTTGCCGTTAATAACGGCTTTATTTTTAAGCATTTTTATTATATCGGGTGAAATCCCCTTGTTCGCTTCGTGCTTTATTTCATTTTCAAGATTTATTTTTTGGGGGTCGATGAAGGCCAGTATCCGGGAACTATTCAAATCATCGGCATCACAGCAATCACTTGCCGTGACAATTGCCAATAGCTTTTCTGTATAAGGGTTGTACCGTATTATGCCCGATGAGTAGATGCTGTCTTTTTTAGACATAAGGGTATTTGCAGAAAGGGTATTTTCTCCTTTTTTTGAAGCGATGAGTGTTAATCTCCTGTATTTTTTATCGGAAGGGGTTTGTGTTATAGCCAGTATAGCAGTAATATCCGGTCCTTTAATAAACAGATCCCTGAAGTAGAGATATTCCAATTCTTTGGCCAAAAAATCAGTATGGGCTCTGCGGATCTCCTTGTGGTCGGTTCCATAAGTTACTATTTCTACACGCCACTCTTTTTTTGAATTTGGGTTACTAAAAAACATTACGGCATAATTACCAGTCTCGGGATCAGCCTTTGCCTTGAGTTCTATATTAAATGAGCCAACAATTCTCTCAAGCCCGTTCACCCTCCCCAGCTCCTCATCTTGTTTTAGTTTTCCATCAGAACCATCTATTATAAGGCGATACAATACCCTTGCTTTTTTCTCGATACCCCCAACGATAAATACGGCATCGCCCTCTGTTTCGAATGCAGTTTCAATCCACAAGTACTCAAGCTTTTTAAAAGATGGCTCAAAGGAATTTACAGCGATCTCCTTGTGTGCCGGATTATAAACCCTCACATCCGCACTGTCTCTGCCTAAATTTACGAACAAGGTATTACCGTTTTTCAGTAATAAGATTCGTGCCTCACTGCGGCCCGGTTCGCTGAAAGATGGTCCGGCAGCAATTTGTTTAAACTGTGCATTAGCAAACAAACAGGTTAACAGCAATGCAATGAAGGGAATGATTTTTTTCATAAAGGAAAAATTAAAGAAGGCTCAAAATAATACCTGAAAAGTGGTACCGCTTTTAATTAATAATAAAATTAACAGAGATTTGCTGGATTCAAAAAATTTAATTTCTATATAAAAAAGGCTTCTTTAAAGAAGCCTTTTTTATAATACTCTTATTGCGGTTTCATCCAGATTAAATTTACACTTTTATTCCTGCCTTCTTTATTCAGGCGCAGTGCGATGAAAACATCATTATCCTTGTCATAAACAGATACACCGAAAGGAGACAGGTTACGTTCCTTTTTTTCATCCGCCTCACCAAAAAGGTATTTACGTCCTGGTATGGGATCCTTACCCGTAAGCGGAAAATAAAAAGCATCACAATCACCTACTCCCTGAATTTGTACAGGGTCCTTATCTTTTTCAAGTTTTTCAATATTACGGCGTGTATCGTTTATCAGGATATAACTTTTGTCGTTGCCGTTGATATAAGCAAATTTTTTGTACTGGTTACCAAACCCGCCGCCATAACTGAGAGAACCGGGATTATCCAGCCAGAAATTCTTAGGTATGATATAACTGCTGCGCAGTTCACCTGTCTTATCATAGGTTCCAACGGCAATGCTGTAAGTTTCAATATGTGAGTTGCTTCCTCCGCTTCCAAAGTTGCTGGTAATAACAGCCAGTTCTTCGTAAGCAACTGAAAAACCTCCGTCCTTGTTGATATATAAATTTACAGGCACACCCCAGTATTTATATTTCTTTCCAAAAATTGCTGTAGCTCTTTCATTAACTTCTTTACCCAGGCCCGACTGAATGAGTTTTTCTGTTTTACCTTTTTCAGGATCAACTATGGCTACATACAGGTAAGCCTCTTTCTTGCTTTTCCTTTCATGGATTTTTGCTACCACCACCAGTTTGTTGATATATGGATTATAGCGCACCAGTCCGTTTTCCAAAACACTGTCCTGTGGAAAATGAAGTTCATTAAAGGAAACTGCAGATGCACCTTTTTTTAAAGTTGCCAGGATTACTTCCCTGTCTTTACCACCCGAGTTATAACCGTTTACCAGTACACTCACTTTCTCCGATCCCATAACTGCCATACTGATAAACTGCAGGTATTTATATTTCTCATCAGGCGATGCATAGAAAGCACGGCTGAGTTCTTTATGATCGCTGCCATACAGAATGATCTCAATCCTTTTACTCCTGTCCGATTCAAAGCTGTTGAATAGAGCTATAGCGTAGTTGTCACTCTCCGGGTCTTTGCTGGAATTAAAATCCGGCATATCAACACCACCAAAAGCCATGGCATAACCCATCCCCAGCGTTACTCTTTTTAACTCGGCAATTTTTTCTTCGCTTTTTAATTTGCCGGTTGTGCCATCAATGATAAGCCGGTACAGTACCGGCTTTTTATCATCCACTTCGCTGATCAGTAAAACGGCATCTCCGTTAATTTCAAAAACATTTTCAAGCGCCCCGCCTTTAAGTTTTCCATAAGCAGGTTCAAATGAAGTAACCGCCGTTTGTTTATGGGCTGCATCGTACACACGAACATCAATACCGTCTTTAAGTCCGATACGGAAAAATAATACGCCGCCGTTTTTCATCTGCAATAATTTGGCAAATCCGTTAGAAGGCTCGTCAAAGGAAGGGCCGGCAGCAATCTGTTTAAACTGCGCATTGGTAAACAGGCAGCTTAAAGACAATAAGATTACTGAGGTAATTGTTTTCATATTTTACGTTTATATTAAAAAAGGCTTCCATAATGGAAGCCTTTGGCAAATATATATGTTAGATTGATTACTTTAAGCTTTTCCCTAATTGTTTACCGGCTTTTGCAAATGCTTCTGAAATCCTCAGGCCCGTGTCAAAGTCATAGCCAAACGCGGTGCCTCCCGGCACGTTGTCTATAGTAAATGTTGCCAGCTTGTTTGTTTTATTTGAAGTTTCTACAATCCATACTTCTGCATCAATCTGGGCATTTTTCCGGCTTATCCCGATATTATATCCTGGTTCAATGGAAACAAGTTTAAAAATCAGTGTGTATTTAGCATCTGTGCTAACTGTCATCTTGCTGTTTTCGGTAAATAACTCAATAAATTTTGGTTCATATCTCGATTTCCGGTCATTAATCCAGCTTGCAGCCCAGGTATCGCCTTTACCGGCTTCCTTCTTATTATATTCGGCTGTTTTGTCTTTAATATAATCCTGTTCATTTTTATATTTGCCTACACTTATATTATCATAAGTGAATTCAATATTAATGGCAGTCTCTGGTTTTAATATATCCTTATCACCACTGGTAGTTTTTACTTTTTGTGCATTGGCAAATAAGGAAATACATAAAATGGATAATACTGCTGCCGTGTTTTTAAAAATTTTCATATTCCTGATTATTTT